>Ga0224511_10001900_pt1 | contig 13390 bp, 5 predicted proteins | sample SF_May12_sed_USG_2_FD_169988 | JGI IMG/M metagenome (GOLD analysis project Ga0224511, IMG submission 169988) | Sediment microbial communities from San Francisco Bay, California, United States - SF_May12_sed_USGS_8_1 | ecosystem: Environmental > Aquatic > Marine > Sediment | place: USA...
TCTCAATTCAACGTAAATCAATTTAAAACAATACACTTAAACTCAGTCTTAAATATGCTTTGTCTTTATCTGTGTACCCTTACAATTAATCGCAACTTTTTAGTGTGTAGAGTATACTACATGAAATAGTATTGTTAGAAAAACACAAAAACGTGCACTTTTCATGCATAAAAGTCCTTATTAACCCCGGGTAAAGAACCCTTGCGGCATCTCAGATGCATTGCCTATTGGGCTATTAAACTTGAAATGTTTACATCATTCTTTGAATATAATTTTATATTATCGATTAAAGTCAAGATACTTAACTATTTTCAAGTTAGGCATCACTAGAAAAACAAACACAGCCAAATTTTTTGGGGGGTCACGCCTTTTCAACAAAGACGTGTTTCAGGTGTATTTTAACTTACATGGGTAAATTATATTACAGTTTCTCATTTTGACGAGGGTAGGATCGACTGAATTAGTGTGGTTTAAAAGTGACTTATAAACTATTATGACTAAAAGATACAGACATGGTATCATTAAAGATGCTATTTCTGTATCTTTTAGGTCAGAATTGTTTACATCTTACATTTAAACCATATTTAAGCAGCGAAACCTACTCAAGTAAATATGAGAAACTGCCAAGTATAGTTGTTCATGCACGTAAAATATTACAGAAAAAGTGTATTTGATGAAAATGTCTGGCCCGCAAATTTGGCTTTGTTTGTTTACGTTTCGACCCATTGCGTCGAAACAGTTAAATAGCTTGACTTTAATCGATATTCTCAGTTGACTCGGTGGTGCAGTGGTAACGCATCCGCTTTGGGTGCAAGAGGTCCCGGGTTCAATCCCCATGTCCGGCAAGGGTTTTTATGTTTGATTTTTTGTATTGTTGTTTTTGTGTTTTTACTTTTTTGTCCAAAAACACATTATTTATCGAAAAATATTGCAATTCCTTTTACAATGGTAATTTATTTTGTATACTCAACGTATTGCAAGATTTGTGACCGATTATAAGGGTAAAAGATACAGACCTAGCATCTTTAAACGTTTAGGTTAAATTGTTAGTTTATCTTGAAATATTCCAAATACATGTGTTTTTATTTTCTAAACCACAGTAAGTTAACTAACACATAATCATTGGTAACTAACGTTTTCAAGCATGCTCCATTGTGTCTCAAAATCCTCGTCACTGAAATCTGCAGACGGCGCGTGGCTCATCTAAAACATCGGGGTTCAATCAATGCATGAATTATTTTACTGCAGGCTTAAACAACATGTAAACATGATAATCTCAAAACAATTGAATATAAAATGCAGAAAAAATAATGATAAACCATGGGTCCCAATTTAAACCTATTTTTGTAGGTTTCGCTGCTTAAATGTTTCAAAATTTTAGATGTAAACAAGTATGATCTAAAAGATACAGACATAGCATCTTTAAATTTCACAACGACGTTTAGATATTAACTAAAATGTCCAATTGCAAAACAAAACACAAACCGTGTTTCTCAGGTTCCTTATCCGCACAATATCGGCAATATCTCCTGAATTTTTTATCTTGTCGTTATCCGTCTCATTCCAAAGAGGGTTATTTTTATCTGATTTAAAGCTAAAATTTCGCAAAAGGCTTATCCACAGTCCTATGTCGAACTTGTCAGTAAGTCGTTGTTTTAAGTAGCTGATTTGTTTGCTAGACAGTTTGGCCTCCTTTAAGGCCTGGCCTTTTGGCTGCCATGTTTGTAACGTTGTGCCTTGGGGTAATAATGATTCAAACTTGGCGTGTAGGACACGTGTAGAGTGTAGGAGGAGCCTATACAACAGCAAAAAGTTTTGTTCATTTTGTCCCTCCATTGCTTCCGCAAATCTGAAAACAAGAACAATTTAACTCTGACTTAATGGAATTACTTCTTTATTAAACTGGTGAAAAGGAAAGCTCTCAGGAAACATCCTGCATGGGAAAATAGCAGCCTCGGTTTTATTGAAGCTGTTTATATCCTGTACACACATGTGTGAGAACTCAGTAAATTCATTCATCATTTTAAACTGTTTGTCAAATATATTTTTTATTCATTCCACGAAGTATAACATAACTCTACTATTTGTACGACGAGTATAATGGGTGCAAAAAGTAGTTTATACATTTGTATTCACATTTGATACATTTCAAACTGGATTTACAATAACAGCCTGTGCGTTATACTCAATTTTGCTTAATAATGACGTTTTATTCGTCCGTATTCGAATCCGGATCTGTACATCATTACCCTTGTATAAATTAAACAACTGAATTACTTTAGGTTCATTTATTATCAATATCAGTATATACGTACATACGGAAAGACAGTGGAAAAAAACAGTGAGCCATTTGTACGGATACGGACGACCAAAGAATATTAATTGGCGATATTTTCCTTTGTTACTTTTATGTGAAATCCGTTGTTATGTTTGTAAATTGGCGAAATCGCAATTTTACTCTCGATATAAAAGTTCATGTTCGGTGTCTAGTCTTTCTTAGGAATAAAGCCAGCCACATTCAAATCAAGGTGAATTTTTGTAACTAAACTACGAGTGCTATTTAATGAATACTAATTTTGAAATGTTTGAAATTGACCGACTCAAATGATTATCTCAAATGCCATTAAAAGGTATAAGCGTAAATCTCCTTTCTTATGCAATGGAATGAATATGTTCATAATATACCATTATCCGCACTGCGTCTAGTGTCGTGGTGAATATAGCTATGTATACAATGGGTAAATGATTCGACAGATCAATACATGAAGCATGACCCGCAAGTTAAATGTTTGACTACGATTGAATAATAATTTATATACACTTTTCATGTCGAAATTTGTATTTTAAAATGTTATGGTATTTCATGTTTAAATATGCATCGACGTCAATATGCTTCTTCATTATACCCTGCCTTGCACTTCTAAGGCAACACTTCACATATAAAAATTTAAATATATTAACATTTTACATTGACATATTTTTCAAGATATTTGACATATGTCATAAAATTAAATGTATTAAATACTTGATTCCGTTTGAACTTCATTTCACGTGCATTTATTTTGCAAGTGCATATTACTTTAAATTAAATTGCACAAGTTCTCTGCTATAAGATTTCTAAACACCGATACTTAAAACGAATAAAGACATGTAATTGTCTACGAAATTACACGTTATACAACAAATTCTCGTGCATCCGATCAAAAAAACTAATTTCCATTTTCAATTATTAGAGAAGGCACATGTAGATAAATTTTGGTAACTCATTTCGTTTAAAATATAACAAAAATGTTAAAAGACATGCCTTCCCCTGGCTCCTTTGTCGAAATGAGGCTTGATAGAAGGGTGATTGATAAGTACATGTACGTTGATCAAGTCGTATAAAAAGGTTCATATTATGGAAGTTGCATGATTGACATAATGTGACTTTGGGAATACGAGGGGTGTTCAAATTGAAATGCAACTCGGATTAAACCATGTAACTACGCACGTTTTTCACAAAAAAACTGCTTCGATCGCGTAGATGAATCATTTATCTGTCGGTTGATATCAGTTTTGTGTAAATCTGTCCACTCTAGCCCCGGCTACACTACGAGAAACATTGTCGACTCGTACACACTAATGATAAAATGGTTGGTAAAAAGTCTGCGTTCGCCGCTGAAATACGAACCTTCATAAAAAATCGCTGTTTTCTTGGTATAGGCCCAACTGAGATATTTCGTGAAATATGCTTAATTTATGGACATGGTGAGCTATCGTATGCATCGGTTACTAGGTGGTGCAAGAAATTTCCAAATGGATTAACGTCCTTGCAAGATGCAACATGTGGCCATCGCAAAGAGAATGCAAGTAGTCTGGAAATGATAGAAAAGGTCAGAAAAATGGTATCGACAGATGCATGATTTACTGTTCGGGATATAGCACGAAAGGTTGGCATTTTAATAGGAGCAGTTCATTTAATTTTAATAAAGCACCTTAAAATGAATAAGATTTCTGCTCGATGGATACCCCATTTGCTCACAGAGGACCAGAAGCGCATCCGCGTAAAAACAGCAAAATCTTTGCAGAAAATATATCCAAAATATGATAGTCGCTCGTTTTCTAATATCGTCAATGGCGACGAGACATGGGTGCACTTCTATGAGCCTAAACGAAAACACGAAAATAAGATATGGGCTACAAAACGCATAAAAAGGCCATGTATAGCCAAACGCAAATTGCGCGTCAAAAAGGTCATGTATGCAATTTTCTTTACAAATCAAGAGCCTTCTACACAAATTGCTGTTCCAAAAGGTAAATCTGTCAATAGCACAGGGGCGTATCTGGCCCCAAATTGAGTTTACGCACTAAAAGAGTTCCACGGGGCGGTTGCCTTGTCCTTAAGTATCGGCTTGGAGAGCAAGGCATTCGTGCATTAGATTAAAACATAAACGGAAGTTGTTAGAAACTTGAAATATGAGCCAGTGTCGCGAGCGAAGCGAGCGTCGAAAAATTCAGCAGTTTGGCATCAATGAACATTATATTTATTATAATTCTTTATTTCTCAAGCGTACACGTTCAAACATAATGTCGATACTACTCAAAAGTATGCATACCCCCTTTCGCTTTCAGATTATATTGCATATTTGAACGTTTTACAGATTGAAATTTTCTGAACGAGTATACGCACATGCGTAATTGCGTATGCCTGGATACGCGCCTGCAATAGCAAGTTCTACAGAGGGGCGGTTCTTAAAAAGTTGAAAAAATATTTCATTAGACGCAGTCCAGCTACAGGCTTGTCGGGGATCAGGTTGTTGCATGGCAACGCGTCTAGCCACAACGCGGCTATTGTACGCGAATTTGTAAGGCAGGAAAAGGTTGTAGAAATTGCGCACCCACCGTATTCCCCAGACCTTGCCCCCAGTGACTACTTTCTGTTCCCGAGACTCAAAAAGTACCTGACTGGGCGAAAATACAAATCACGAACAGACCTAGGTTCAGCCATCTTCCAGTGTCTCAAAGGTATACATAGAAAAGACTATGAAACTGCCTTCAAAAATTGTATCAAACGGTTGAAACTTTGCATAACTCACAAAGGTGAATACTTTGAAGGAATAAGGTAGTTGGTTATTTGAAATTATCAAATCCTTCTTAAATATTCAATTTGAACACCCCTCGTATGTATGGGGTAAGTGCCTTCAGGCTTTACAATCAATAGTTTCTAAGATGTTTAGTAGCAACTGTTTACATAGTTGATCACAAAAGTGACCCATGTAAACGTAACCTTTGACCTAGTAAACTTAAAAACATCAGGGATCGAGCTCAATCGGAACTACTCGGCCAATTCCGCCTAATCAGCGATCGTGCCTCGGATGTATCTGGTGGAAGGATATGTCTAACTCAAAACGCCTACGCTGAAATATAGTTCTTATGGAAACCTACGAAAGCCGTTCGGCGATTACGAACCCATCATTATTGGAAAATAAACACTATTCTAGTCTATTATAGTCTATTATATTCTATTCCTATCTGAAAATTTTGAACAACACGCAATCAGAACTAGTCGGCCAATTCCACCTAACCGGCCATCGTGCAAAGAATAGCATGTATATAGCTTTCAATACACAGATCTATGGTTACGTCACTATGTGAGAAGTAATCCCAAATTCAAGATGGCGCGCCCCTACGTACATCAGAGAGATGGTGTGGTGTAGCCATGCACTGTCCGATGAGTTCAGATTGGGATCGAGCTCTCACCAGAATCAATCAGCATCTTAAATATAAAGCTCTGTGATAAACAGTATTCAAGATAATGAGCAAAACAATTTCACATTTTTTACATAAGTGACCTTGACCTTTGACCTAGTGAACCCAAAATCAATCGGGCCGTGACCCTAACTCAAAGCAATCAGCACAATATCATATAAAACTATGTGATAAATAGATCGTTGACCCTGTTGATCTTGACATAAATTCAATAGTGGTCAAGACCATTCAGGATCACGGGGGTCCAACTCGGTCACACGATAGAAAGATGCCTGTTGAGTTTTTGTCACTGAAGCCTGTCTATAGAGTCACTGTTTTATGCGAGATTCGTCTTTCTAAGCACACGTCGCATCAATCAAAATGGTAAGAAACTATGTAATTGTTTTTAAATATGGTAACCCCATACTGTATGCTTAAAGCATATATAGACTTGTGTCATATTACGACGTTTAGGGGCAATAAATTGTTATAGCAGACGCTGTTTTGGGTTTAAACTGATGTTTTATACACCACACATTGCATTGATGGTGTTCATTTGATAAACTAGTTAAATAAAAAGTATTTATGGGAATGTGCACTATTGTTCAACAATGCAGAATGTTCATTTGCAATTATAGTGTATCAGTATGATCAGTTAATGCACAAATCAGTAGAAAAAACATTCTATGCATGTCACGGTTTATTTCTCGAAGGTCACGGTTTTTGTGACAATAGCATTTGCAATGTCACAGATTGTATGACGATAATTTTTTTTCAGGAAAACACAACCAGATGCAAATACTGCCATCTGCAGTTCAAAGGGTCTACAGAAGCCGTACGGCATGTTGCTGCCATCTACCCAAAACGGCAAATCGCCGTATTAATCTCAAAGGGTGACAAAAAGATTAAACCACGGACATACCCATTGTACTTGAATTTGAGTATTTTATTTAATACAGTCTTAACTTCTTTTGATTAACATATTTACGATGGCTACAAGAACTGTGTTATATTTTGAGTGATATGTTGTCTAATAGTTTAATAGTAAGCGTGCGATACAGTACAATGTACAACATTGTTTTTCATGATTCATTTGTATAACTAAGTAGCATAATTGTTTTTCTGGGATGAATTAGTATGAACGAAACTAGTGTTATATACTTAAAAATCACTTAAGAACTGTTCATATATCTATAGTAAAGAATTAACGGTTGTAATAGTAGTTATGTAAACACAGTCATGTTACATATACATGTATATTACTAGTTGAGTAACATTTGCATGTAGAATTAGTTGTACTCAATGATTAATATATTAGTGGATCAATACAAATACTGAGTGATAATATTTGTTCTAAATATTATTAATATATATGTGGCATACGCAAGCAACAACGGTTTTACCATGTCAATTTATCTGTGTTTATACATTTGATGTACACTTTCATACCAAACATAAACTAATCTAGTCAATGGTATTGGTTTGTGTGAAATTCTAACTCGTTAAAAGCAAATATCGCTTTTAAGCTAACTTGTTTTGTACAAACATAATATTGGAATCATTTTCATTAGATTGTCATAATTGTGCAATATAGTTCACTCTTTCATTTTTATTGAATCATATAAACATTTGTTAGAATTATCATACGTATGTTTTTTATACATGTACTATTTCATTCCACACTATATTAACTTAGTCTTATGCTTTCCCTTTCACCAGTATAATTAATATAGAAGTTGTATGTGTAAAGTTATTATATCGAAAATAAAGTGTCTATATGCATGCATTGTTGTAGTTATCGCCTTTAAACGTTTGTACACATCAATATACATTAAACACCTATATGCACATGATAGTGTTCTATGTCATGGAACACCTTGTTGCACTCAGAGCAAGAGTACTTGGGGCCTCCGGTGTTCACAAGGCATCATTCATTGAACACTCCAAGTTGAAAGATACGTCTGTTTCATTGATAAAAGACGATTCTTCAATGAAAAAACTTCTAAAACGTCCATGTTAAATGGCAGCAAACCGTGACCATATCGACACAAATACGTGACATCAGATTCACTATCGTCACAAAAACAGTGACAATTTATAACAAATAGCAGACTGAACCAAACAAGTTCAGATCTTTACATATATGTACAAAACAATGCAATATTATGTCTAAATTTAATAAATACTCACATAACTAAATGGCAATAACTATAAAGATTAGTTTAAGTTGCACAGTTTACCTATTTTCATATTTGTGAAACATATTTAATAAGTAAACTGTTGATTATTTATTATGTTTTGCTTTAAGAGCACACAACCTTAGTTATATCTTAATAACAAATTATGTAGTGAATAAAAAACTTGCCAGCTAATCAGAGATTCAAATTTCTTGAGGTATACTGTAAAATATTTATTACAAGCTAATTATTTTCTGCTTAAACAGGTTGACATCCACAATTTACAGAAATAAACAGTGACTGTATAGACAGGCTTCAGTGACAAAAACTCAACAGGCATCTTTCTGTCGTGTGACCGAGTTGGACCCCAGTGAGGATGTGAAATATGAAAGCTCTTTCATAAATAGTTTTTAAGATAGTATTTGAAACCATTTGGTCTAGCGACGGACGGACAGACGGACCGACCGACGGACAGACTGACATAAGCAAAACAATATGCTCCTCTTCTTCGAATGGGGACATAATTATGGCTAAAGACATCAATGCTTGCCTTCGTTGTATCGGAACTTCTGAGGCAATTTCGCGTATGAGCTATCGTGCGGTGGTGTAAGTTAGTAAACTATCCGATGTTTTTAGATTAGTGTTCGTGTGGTTTGCACTAGCACGTCGCGTGAGACGAAAGATGGCAGTTACATATGTTGAGTTGAAAAGCACATGGGAAAATATCCTCAGTTCCCCTACATCAACATACCGAACCTTACCCCGTTACTAACGCCTTCAGTTCGTTTAGTTATTCATTTGGTCTGTTATAAAAAGGTTAAGATTGTAACAGTGAACTCGAAAGTTCCGGGTCAGTAAAGAAATTAACGTAGGGTGTCTCTTTAAAACGAAACTCTGGAAAAACAGAACTGTATATTTTGTTAAACAAATTATTCCTCGTTACTTTAATACAATTCATGAAATATTTTAATTTGTAAATCCCTGTTTTAGAGTATCCAACGGCATGCTGTTGCGGGTCACACTTGACAGTTCTGGGTCACGTAATAAATGTTTATTTTCTGTTTTCAGGGGGCATCTAAACAATGTCAACACCAAACAAAAACAGCTGTTTTTCTTACAACAAGACATTTTATACCGAACTTTTACTTCAAAATAAACAAAAAACATGTAAAAGACGACCTTACTATAACACCGTCAATTACTTATTGTATAGAGAACAAAACAAAAAGAATAACGAAACGAAGAATAAACTAGTTCAACACTAAAAATTGTTTTAGTTTTTGACACTATATCTCATCACGTTTTTAAGAAATGTAATAAATTGTTTAAAACCCTTATCGTTTTTACAAAATATTTATTTTTAGGAAGTTCCTACGACTGACCCGGAACTGTCGTACGTGAACTAGGTTAAACTATTAACAAGCATGCTATAATGAAAAGCGACAAAATAAAACACTCTTTATAGAATATTGGTCAGTGGTAAATTCTCTACAAATCGATATGTAAAATGTACATGGTGTGCTGAAAGTATGGCTTTAAATGAATGTTTAAGAAATGGGATGTAAACTTTATACTGGCATTCTCACTTTCAATGGAAGCGGTGCAGTCAAGCGATTCGTGATCATGACGTCAGTAAATCAAAATTTGACAACCAACAACAAATTTTAAGCAGCTAATAGATTTGAGAAAATGACTGGATAATTAATACATCGGTATACTTTGACATTCTGGAAAAACAAAAATGTTTATGAGAAGGTGACCTGGAACTGTCGATGACCCAAAACTGTCGAGTTCACTATACTAGCAGTAGAGCCGGTAACAACTTTATAAAAAGTTGCTAATTAAGGAGGGTGGGGTAACGAAAAGTCTATGAATGTCAAGAACAAAATGATGAAATATGTTTTATTAAACTGATTAAAGGGAATGCCCTCAGGAAGCATTGCCTGCACGAGAAAACAGCAGTCTCGGTTTTATTGAAGCTGTTCATCAGTATTAATGAATGCTGCCACAACACTGACGCCCCCTAGCGCATGAGCGGGTTTTGTCCGAACAAACATTCATTCTATCAGATACATAGAAAAGTACTGGGGGAGGCATACATACACAATGTATTTGGTTTATAAGTGAGCACATGCCAGCATGCAGACTCCGTTGATAGCGAAGTTAACGATGGCTTTGCACATTTTGTCATCACGTCTTTGGTGGTTTGACAAACATTCAGATAAAAAGACGGACATGCACAGGCAGCATAATGGTAAGTCATTTAAATCCCAGTTCAACCAGGAAATCTGGAGACTACTGAAAAGCATGCACAGACCGACGACAGCATAATGCAGAATTGATCATCAAGCCACGTCCACCCTTTTAAAGCAAGCCAACAAAAATGCTGAATCTTAGGACCAGTTCCGATAGGGTAGGGTGGGGTTGCCCAAAACACAAGATTTTTAGGCCCAAGCAATGTGATTGCGATGCCTCGAACCCAGGCTGGGGATCCGTGTGAGAAAATGTACAAAATGACGGTCAATTATCAAATTATCATAAAGTCATGTTAGGTTTATAGCAGAAAATACATGTGCCATCGCCTAAAGTAAGAACATGGGAGGCCAAATACAGAATTTGAACACCCTTGCTGGAGAATATTTTTCGGATAACTGTATACGGCCAAACACTGTTAAAATCGAACGTCAATCACAAACCAACAAAAACAAAATGCGATCGGAAAACAAATATCATTATTGTTCTTCCTTTATTTCAATTCTCTTTCTAACACCATATTATTGCATTAAAAGTAGTAGTATTATAATGTTTTATCATAGATAATTAAAGTAGAAAATAACAACTTACTTTGATGTTAATATGAACAGCTGGATATGAAGTGCAAACAGTGATTCGCGAAATAAAACAATCCTGTTGACATTACTTTTCAAAACTAGATTGTTGACGGTTCAAAGACATTTGCGTGTTTAACAGCCAACTGCACGTTTACAAAATGATTTTAACAGCAGCGCACTCCGCAAAACGGTAACTAGACACTTTAAATATAACAAATATGTGAATAGATCGTGGTAACCGCTTACATTTTGTCAATTGAAATTACACCGTCATATCTATTTAAATCTAGCTTGCGCTGTCAAATCAATATATTCCTTTGTGTCTTTTTCAATGCAGGAAACTAAAGTTTAGGCGAAACCTAATTAATGTGTACGTCCTCGATTTTGTTCGAAAATAATATAGAGTAGGCGTGTAAACATACATGTAACATGAAAACATAATCTAAATTATGTTCTCATTTGCAAGTAAAAAAGCTAAAGAAACAATCGATTTCTAAATAATGTATTAATGTCTATATTCGGGCTCCTACAAATATGGTTTGATTTTAAAATACATATGTAATTTATGCTTAAACCAATAATATCTGTTCATTTCAATTGACCTATCAACAGCCCGTCCTTTTGTCCTGGTCTTCATGATTTACGCATCGCTGGCCTGAATACTTATTATACTATGAAAGCCATATCGCTCCATTATAATATTACTGATCAATTATCGGACTAGGTGATGGTGATAGCGAATTGCATAAGAATGATTGACAAATGAATACAAGAGATGGCCCAACAAAGCTGGTCCATCAAGGCGCCATTTTGGGCGGGCTGTCGATAGGTCGACACAATTATCAATGTGTGCTTCCATTGGGATTTCTTTAAATCCTCGTCTTGTACGGGGATTTATCCCCGTGGGATCGACGTGGACCGGCCGTTTACCAACGTGATTTTCGTTATACCCGCGGGCACCATTTTAACCTTGATTTTTTTGCACTTCTCTTATATCAAGAACTAAGATATTATTAATTGGTTTTTTTATAAATGAGGAAAATAAGTTTAATACACTAAATTATCAAACACCAATAACAAGCGTATGAGGACCGTTTTAAAGATCTTATGCTGACAAATTACCAAGCAAACATGGCCACATCTGGCCGAGATCGAAAATCCCTGCTGATTTTGCGGCGTCCAGACAATGACAGATGTACATATTGGTGCATACATGTATGTTTTCCTATAATAGGTACCTATTTGCGAAATAAATGTTCAAGACAGTCGTGTATGTTTTAAAATTCAGTTTGTATAAATTAAATTAACCCTCTTTGATATTTGTATGGTCATATCAACCCGACGTCGGCCCGATTTAGTTTTGACACAGGATAAAAATTATTCTTTAAGCTTAAGGTGCTGTTTTACCAAACTGTCATCAATAGAAGTTGAGTGTCATATGTTTTCGAGTATAACGTATAATGTTCTGAATTCTTTTGAACCTGACAGTTTATGTTAATGTATGCACAGAATCCAATACAGTCCATCATGTGGTTTTCTATAAATGTTTGCCATTGTTCTGTATTGCCTATTGGGCACACAGAAATATGGTATTTGGCGGCCAAAATTGCACCGTAATTTGTAGGGATGAGACGATACGGTCATCACACGATACGATACGTATCGATACGAAGGGAGACGATATGGTTATTTTCGATACGATACGATACGGATAATAATTGTAAAAATACAAACATTCACAACATTTACATCCTTTTATTTATGATCACAACTGAGATGTGCTTCGACTAGTCAGTTTTACAAACACAGTGGCAAGGTTCACAAAGGAATTAGATAAAACAAATCTCTTTGTTAAGTTAAAAAAAACAATGCACAGTTGATGTTTTGAATAAGTGTGTAAAAATGACTCTTGTTGATTTTGATTCTATTAACAAAACTTCTGTATTTACATGTATGGCACATGTAGGACAGTTTCATGGAATGTAATTATTCTTAACAATATAAATGACAATACAGTAAATGGTATACAACATACACTTAAGAAAACTTCTAACGCCCCCTTTAATTTATTCTATTGTCGATATCTTCTATGCTAATTATCCGAACAATATAAAAATTAAAGTTAAAGGCAATTAAAGGCATTTTCTTAATTATTAAAAACACAGACCTATTATTTTTGGAGATAATACTATTTTAAGAACAATTTTTTTAAATTCACAAACTGTTTATTGTTTTTCGTGTGCAGAATGAATCCACTAACAAGAAAAACACTTGTTTATTTAAAACAAAAAGGTAATAAATAATTAACAACAACTATTATTGACAAAATTAACAGAAACCTGTATCAAGTTGCGTTTCCGTTGTAACGTTTGTTCACGTTGAAAACGCGCACGTCATCAATACACAAAAAACACCCAATTTACCAACTTTGCAGTAAGCAACTCCGTTCACATGTTTGGTCTATTTCCTTAATAATGAAACCATTTTCCTATATTTTTAGTGCTGGCGGAGTCATACAAGCGTGTGTTTGCATTCCTATTTGATGCACTTCCGGTTTGGCAGGACAACTTTGCTCGATGTTTGAGTTTAATATATTCAATATTCAGCATCTGTTTTGTCATTAAGTTATCAATATTTGATAGGATATAATGTTTC
>Ga0224511_10001901_pt1 | contig 13389 bp, 6 predicted proteins | sample SF_May12_sed_USG_2_FD_169988 | JGI IMG/M metagenome (GOLD analysis project Ga0224511, IMG submission 169988) | Sediment microbial communities from San Francisco Bay, California, United States - SF_May12_sed_USGS_8_1 | ecosystem: Environmental > Aquatic > Marine > Sediment | place: USA...
GATCTCCACTAACTGTTTTATAACTACAAAAGAAATTCTGGTGTCGTTACCAGCAGCTTCGTACCAAACACGAGTTATTGTAAAAATAGCCTTTTTTCACATTACCTTTCGATATCAAATTGATATCTTAATTTGGGTAACAAGATTGTTTGTTTCTGCCTTTCCTCATTTATAATCTTTTGTATTCTTTATTTAGTGTGTACTTTATGTATTTGTTGTTTGTTTTTGTTTTATTCAGCTTTGTTTCAATATTGAGCCGTCAGAACATAAACAATATGATAACACAAATTTTTTGTAAAGAGATTCTTTTCAAAAGGAATGATAACAAACTATCATACAAAAATTTCATACTTACATGTACGTCAATGCCTCTTTGGTCAAACATGTGACGCACGCTATGTAAGATGTTCAAATTGTGTGTTTGTTGTTTTATTTGAGTTGAAGCTCTTATCTAAGTATTTAGTTATTATTATTGCTTATCAACAAAAAAGAAAAATAGTCTACACTGTACGTACCTAGCACAATTAAAGATAACATCCATACAACTATTGTCATTTTAACCCAATGTTGTAAAATTTGCCGTGTACACAATCTTGTTCAATATATTTATATAAATTTTAATATAATTATATATTAGTAATACTCTTCAAAGTTAAATTTCAAACTTGATGAAAAAGCAAACTGTTGAAACGGAAAGTAAACGCATATTGATAAATAAGTCGAGATAGCCTGATACAGGGTTATCCATAATACATGATCATGGATAAAGTCCACTCCCCATTGCATTCAGTGTACTTCTTTATATTAGCCCTGCGTACTGCGTACCGTTAAACAACAATAAAAAGAAGATTCAAATACGGTTTGTGCTATCCAAAAGGCACGATCTTTCATGCGAACGTAAGTTTTGTGTTTCGTTGATACATGTGTAATATGTTCAGTTTATCTGATAAGCTTCGCTTATTTCACTTGTATAATTATCTTCTAATGCGTACTCTAGATCTGTGTTTTAGATGTTAGTATACAACTAGCCACTGTATATTTCAGATGTGTTCGTCACTCTACACACACGTTTATAATCACCAATTATTTATGTATTTAATAACATGACATCTTTTTTTTACTTTAGTACAAACAATTTGATGAATGCATAATGCACAGCGATACACCGATTTCCATGTGCATTTGACCGCCAGAAGTTGGCTCCATCGTTTCAAGCAGAGACGCGGGATCAAGCGGAAGCGTTATGAAGGCGGGGCCGACAGCGCCGGGGCCGACAGCGCCGGGATCGACAGTGAGGAAACCACTAGCCAGCTTCTGTCTCATGACGACAACGTCTTCATAGCCAACAGAGACGACACAACAGAGAGCATTGCCGACGCCGACGACATTGCGTGTTGCGAGCCTGTCGACGAACATATCACCAGCAAAGAAGCTCGACGGTGCCTATCAACCGTCATCGCCTACTTCGAGCAGACCGGATCCTCCACCAGACACACCAGTGATAACGCGAACACTCTTGACTTCCTGTGGAAGCTGTCCAGCCAGATGAACGATTGGGCACTACGGGGGACCACATAGACGAAGCTGACAGATTTCCTGAAGTAAACGACTTCTAATGTAGAAAGTGCATGTTTTAGCATTTGTATTGACCTGTATAAACGCGTATGTGATGTATATGTATTGATTTAACCATTTTGTTTATGTGCTTCCTAGTTTTGAGATTTTCTTAAAACTAATAGTGGGTAGTTAAAGATGCTAAGTCTGTATCTTTTAGGTCAGAATTGTTTACATCTTACATTTTAACCATATTTAAGCAGCGAAACCTACTCCCGTAAATATTAGAAACTGCCAAAAATAGTTATTCATGCATGTAAAAATATTACAGAAAACATGTATTTGTTGAAAATGTCTGGCCCGCAAATTCGGGTTTGTTTATTTACGTTTCAACCCACTGCGTCGAAACAGTTAAATAGCCTGACTACAATCGATACTCTCAGTTGACTCGGTGGTGCAGTGGTAACGCATCCGCTTTGGGTGCAAGACGTCCCGGGTTCAATCTCCGGCTCGGGCAAGGTTTTTTTATGTTTGATTTGTCGTATTGTTGTTGTTGTGTTTTTAGTATTTGTCCAAAACCACATTATTTGTCACTAAAATTTGCAATTCCTTTTGCAATGCTTATTTATTTAGTACACTTTACATGTTGCAAGATTTGTGACTAATTTTAAGGGTATAAAGATACAGACCTAGCATCTTTAAGTTTACGTGTTTCATATAATGTTCTCTATTTCGTATTGTCGTTTTATTATCATTTTATTTTAAAGAGTTTTACCTATGAAATGCTTTTTAATATACATGCAATTAAACTTTAAACCCGTCGTTGTGTCTTTTTGTTGTAGACATTCTAATGCACAAAAAGAAATAATTACCGACTGCAGTGTTAACGCTCTGAGTGCTTAATTGTACTGTCGAGTTACCGATGAATAAAAATGAGTATTATTGCGTTTATTTAAATGTTTCAATAACGAAATGCATGTTAACAAAATATGTACATTTTATCAAAAAATGCCAACTATTTTTCTATAATGGTATTACCGTAATTATAAAACGGAGATCACGCGTTTATACGTTTGCTGCTGTAGACGTAACCTCGGTATTGTCATTTTTGTACTGAAACGTTTCTTTGCGAAATTAAGCTAAACTAAAATAATATACAATATATTTATTAATACAAATATTATTACAGGATTACACGTACGATCTAAAAATGATCAGTGGTTAACATATAGCACTTTGAAATCACCATAATTAATTTAGTTGATATATTCATAGATTTATACATCATTTTTACCAAGTACCCTTTGTAATACTGTAAAAGATTGATAATGTCTGTACGCATATTTAAAAACATTATCATCGCTCGTTTGTATTTGAAATACATGTAGAAACAATTACAAAAAGGACACAGTTGTGTCTTTTTTATATTAGTATAATATAAATTACATTAAACATTGTATAATATCTAGTTAACAAAAAAACATGGCCTTGAGGGCAATATGCAAGTTTACGGACTGGTTGGTTAGACTGAGGAAGGTATATGGCCCAAAAGGCCATGTTTCATTTGTTATATTATACCGAATCTAAATCCTTTCATCTTATTTATTGAATGGATGACGTCATCAACAGTCTGTATACGAATTATGGACTAGGTTCTGTATGCGATTTATGGCCTGGATGACGTCATAATAAATAAAGAAGGGCGTATGCAAATGAGGTTTAATATAATATGGGATCACACTCACATTTACAATAATTTATATAATTAAATAATGTCGAAAATCATGTAAAACGTTTTACATTACTTTTTTTAACAAAAACTCCTACCTTCTGATATAAACATAGTTTACATTGTTCTTGAGTTCTATGATATGATATGATATGATATATGAGATATGATATGATATGATATGATATGATATGATATGATATGATATGATATGATATGATATGATATGATATGATATGATATGATATGATATGATGGTTGCTGCCGACGCAGTTTAAGGCGTTTGACATGTGATGGTGATAAATGCCAACCCGTTTCTAAAGGCCTCCTGCTGTGTATTTCTGTCCGTAAAAGCATCCACACAAGTATTTTGGCTGCTTTCTTAGAGTTTTGCAGTCGTGAACTGTCCGATGTTCCTTTAAGCAAGCGTTTTCGGCAGCATTGTATAATTATCATGATGGTACATGTCCCAATGAACGAAGCTAAAATGTATTGTATATCTGTTTCAGCGCCTCTTATGACTTGGTTGAGATTATCCTCAAAGGACAAACTACTAATAAAACAATTTTAAAAATTGAGTTATTGCACCTAGTATAAACAGCTTTTCCTATCTTATGTTCATTGATCTACTAGATGCAATTACTCAATATTTAAAACTGTTTTGTTAGATGTTCGCCTAGTAGGAAAAATCTCAACCCAGTCATAAGAGGCGAGATAAGATCTTCTAATTTGTATATGATTTATTGGTATATATAGACTGTTTACATATGAACACTATTTACTTCAGCGTTCATGACAGATTCATAGGACGGTGGTAGTTCGTCAATGTTTACATGTAGCGACTCATAAGTGTTTATATGAGCATTTTCCGACACATGTCGACTTTCAGATTCTGGACCAGAATGTCTTGTGTTGCTTTCATTTATATCTATATGTCGATGCTGCACTGTGTGTTGATTCATTTGCTGTATAGTCAATGTGGTTGCTGACCCAGTTAAAGGCGCCTGTCTTGGAATTCTTATAAACGCCACAGCAGACCTTCTTCCTCGCAGTGGTAAAACTTCACTATCTGTTTCTGTTAAGCTTTGAAATCCTTTTTTGCAGCAGTGACCGATAACAAACAGCCCGAAGCAGCCAGCAATGAATAATCCAACACTTAAAACCACTGCATTAATGTTGGTGGGACTTGTACCACCAGACAAACTGAAAGAGATATGATAAAGCACATGATGTTTTGCCTATATCTTACGACATGAATTGTTAACATGCTTCTACAACAGCAAATTCTACTCGTTTTCTTTTGACAAATGCATAGTTCCCCAAAACTGCAATCTCCTCCCCTTTCTGTACTGTCCTTTTATTCGTGTAATAAGGTTTACCGCCAACATAAATTATGCTTTTTGTTTTTACTAGATAAGATTGTCACCTGATAATCATAACCCTAATCCCTTGGATTAACCTAACCTATTTGTAGGTGGAAACCACTTTTACATATTTGGTTTTGGAGAGCAAGCATAAAAATCTGGTCTGCAATTATAATACCCAGAACTTTCAGTTGTGGTTTGCAACACAGCCTAGTTGCCATTGCTTAAGTTATTCAAACTTTCATTACACCTTTTGTGTAATAGTTTTGCCCCGCCCCGAAATCATTAATTTTACAAACACCTACATGTATGTAGTGCTTTTTAGTTTAAATGTGCATCTCTGGAATCGTACGGCCCGAGACGTTCAGATTTAGTTTGTACCATAATCTAAAGACTTAAAATTATTCAACGATATTGGCCTCTCTCTGGAATCAGAAACGTTATATAAAACGTTGTAGGGGAAACTTTAAATCGTGTATGAAACATACTTTGGGTCAAACCTTTCATTGTTATGCCTGTTTTAGTTTAAAGTAATTGTTTACCAGATTCAGGTAAGCAGCCAAGGACCTTCTGGGTTCTTTGGTTTCCTAGAACACACATATGACAATATCAGAAACAGATACCCGTACATGGTACACCTTATGTCGAAAATACCATGCTCTATATTATGTCAACCCTGGAGAACCTACCTAGAAGACGTCCCGCCCGCCCCCGCCGGCCTATATCCGCCCCGTCCACCGCCTCCACGACCGCCCACTGGTGCCCAGCATGGGCGAGCACCTACACGAAATGAAACATAAGAGTTGTCGTCACTAAATTTGTCTCGAGAAATTTCTTCAAATGTCGTAAGCTGTTTGTAATTAGATTTTTAAAACGTGTCTTTGAAGGTACAAAACAAAACATGTTGTTGTTTTAAGCAGCTTCGTACCAAAGAAGTTACTGAAAAACTAGCATTTAAAATAATAAATTAAACTTTAGTCATATAAATGTTCGATATAAAAATATCATCTAAAATATTTAAACGAAAATCGTATGTTTCAGCTGAATTTCCATTTTAAACATGAATGTATTTTAATTTGTGTTATTTTTGTTTTACCTTGCTTTGTTTTAATATTGAGTCTACAGAACATAAATTTTATGATAAAACCTACACAATATAAAAATATTTCTTTGCACACACAGAGCCCACGACGCACACACCGTTACAAGGTTTAGTTGATTGCCTGTTGTTTATTTATTAGTTTTTATCTTATTTAATCATTTAATGAATACATGTATGTATATGTACATGTCAACTTAAGTTGAAAATCCATACCAAGCACCAATAAATATAGTATGCATACAACTATATCTATTGTCATTTTCAACATAGTGTAGTAAATCTGACCGTAGGCCTATACTCAATCTAGTAGTGCAATATATATGTTTTAACGCGAAGCTACAAAGATAAAATTCCAAACTTGAAGGGACAGCTTACTGTTGGAACGTGAAGTAAACACATGTCGAAAAATACGTTGCGATAATCTTAATCAGGGTGTTTCATGAAATATGCCCCTATTTACGATTTGATATTTTTATGATAACACAGATTGTATACTTGAACTAGATCTAATTTCAGATACTTTTAGATCTACTTTATTATTTGTGTTGGAATTATTTAAGAAATAGTAAACACCACCGAGGGCCTTCATCCCCTCAACAATAAGTATCATACTGGGTTTTTACCCTCATACAATGATACATGGCTCCCACCCACTATGAACTTTTTACTAACTAAACTCCCTTCCCTGAATTTGTACAAGTTCAAGTTTACCCATGTTAAATTCGAAAATGCACACTTACAATTATAAATGAATCTTAATGAACTGAAAAACAACGAATCATATTTATAGAAAAATGTGAAGCCTAATGGGAAGCTTGAATTTCATTAGACACTACTCTCCGTAACAACAAAAAAATAGGCACATACTTCGACTTTGTTTACAAATCCTTCGAGATTGAGTTAAATAGTAGCAGAAGCAGCTAGGCTCGGTCAACAGCGAAATTTAAAATTCATACCATTGACTAACGCTGACATTTTTTTTTTACTTTTCATCACGCGCACAGTAAATGGAGTGGCAATTGCTATTACAAGGGGCGAAACTCAGGTTATGCCTAACCCTAACCCCAACTCTAACCCTTTTTGACTAGGCACCAACCCTTTTTGACCAGGCAACACTATTTTAAGAAATAAATATAGAGAAAAAACTGGCTACTTAAGGCTTAAGACTTAATTTTCTTCCTTAAAACTTAAGGTGCTTTATGAATACGGCCCCAGCCCTTTCGGTGACCGACCAGTCAGCCCTTTAACATGTTAAGGACCGAAGCCAATTGCTTCATCGGCCATATATCGTTCTTTATCGTTTCAAATCGAGACAAATAGATACAACGAAAGTTATTTTTAATATATAACATATAATATCTAAATATAGTATTGCACTTATTTAACATTTGTAATTCATATAGATTCAAAAATCACACATTTAAGTAGTTTTTCTTTATTATCTAACAGTTACAATGTACTAACACACCTTTAAAACTAGAAATGTGTCCATAGGACACGGATGCCCCCGCTAAATGTGCTATGTTTTTTTTAAAAAGGCCCATAACTCCGTCAAAAATTAGTGGATTGTAACCCAAATCGAACTCGACCTGTGTTTTGATATTATATATCAACATGCCAAATATGAATGGAATCGATGCACTCTTTCAAAAGTGATTGAGCGGACACCAATTTTTGTACTATGTTTTTATAAAAGGCCCATAACTCTGTCAAAAACTAGTGGATTGTAACCCAAATCGAACTTGACCTGTGTTTTGATATTATATAGCAACATACCAAAAATCGAATTCGATCGATGAAGTCTTTCAAAAGTTATTGAGCGGACATCAAATGTTGATAACGGACGGACGCACGAACGCACACACGGACGGACGCACGGGCAGGGGTAACACTTAATGCCCCTCCACCATTCTTCGAATGGCGGGGGCATAAAAAACTACCGCCCGGTTACTCCTCATAAAGTCATGTGTACAAGTTTCTGAATTAGGTAGTCATTTATATCAGAATAATAAGTATATGTTTAACATTTTACAACCGTACACCTTTCGGTAGTCATTTGCTCGTCTATTATAATAACACGTGCATGTATAAGTATGTCATTTTACAACCGTACACCTTTTACTTCAGCGTTCATTACAGATTCATATGACGGTGGTGGCGCGTCATAGTTTACTTGTGGCGACTCATGAGAGTTTATTTGCGACACTTGTTGACCTTCGGAATTAGGATCAGAAGGTCTTGAACTGTTATTACATACGTCCGTATGTCGATGTGGAACTGTGTGTAGATTCATTTGTTGTGTAGTCAATGTTGTTGCTGACTCAGTTAAAGCCATCTGACTTGGAGTGGTGATGAACGCCAACTGGTTTGCAAAGGTCCTTTGTTGTGTGTTTGTATTCGTATAAGGATTTACATGTGCATTTGTTGTGCGTTGTTGGAACTCTTGCAGTCGTAAAATGTCATCACAATAACGGCTTTCTTTACAACAACACTGACAGCGTTTTATGCAGCAGTATATGGCTGTCACGAAAATACACGTCCCACCGCACGCTGTTACAAGATAACCGGTGCCTATAGCAGCTGATTGGCCTTTGTTGAACGATCTACGTTTGGATGAACTGAAAAAGACATGAAAGGGTTATGATACATTGTCTGCATGTATAACTATGCTGCAATTGTTTTGACATTCTACTTTTAACTATCATGCAACAATGTGAAATACTGCCTTCGCTATAAGAAACTTTCTAAAGTAATTAGTCTGACCTATTTTAATTTATAAAAAGTTCGTTTACATTGCTAAAAAAACTAGTTGTCCTCTGTAAGCTTCGTTTTGGAAATGTTTAATTTCTTGTTAAAATCACCCGGCCCGGAAGTTTAGTATTCTGTATTCTAAACAAGGTTGAGTAATTTCAAGAAATGCATAGGTTGAAGAAATCAATGAGTGTTGAAGAAACCGCGCCTTTAAATTGTAAGATGCCGAACTTTTACATTTGGGTTCAAGAATTTATCAAGATGTTCTAAACTGCTAAAACTGTTTAAGTTAGTAGTTTTCACATTTGTAAAATTTGACCTCGTGTCGATTCCTTGTCGAAGGTAATCCATACCATGCTCTGGACTAATGTTTGATAATATTAAAATCGAAATATGTATTGTTCGGACAGAAAGTCACAAGGCTTTCAATTTTTGTATTTTTGCGTAGTTCAAGGGACCTCTTTTCTCTGGTATTAATATTGACCCCATCCGGGGACCATCAATTGGCCACATACTTAAAGCAAACACCTACAAATATTCTGACATTAGATTAATATGTTCATGGTACTGTCCCGAATTTGGTCTTGAAACTAAATGCTTACCACGTTTAGTTGTGCGACCTAGAACCCTCAGGGTCTTCTTGTTTGCTTAAACACACAAAAAAGCGACAATGCCAGAAAAAGATTCGCAAAATACCTTCTACGTTTAAAGCAGTGCTCCATGTAATGGTATCTATCGAAAAACTGACCTATATGACGTCATTTCCGCATCCTCACCGATTTCAGATTCGCCCCTCACCCCGCCTCTACGACCGCCACCCTGCGCCCAGCAGGGGCGAGCACCTACGATATAGAGTTGCCTTTCATTGCAAATGTAATAAAGTCTTAATAAACATTTAGCACTCTTTCGATTTGAAACTGTTTTAAATCATGACATTGGAAAGAATAAAACAATGTCTGCCACTTGAATGCAAAGATCATTTCAAGTACAGTTAAGTTTTAAAAATGAAATACATGTAGTAATATTCCTTTAATAATTTTATGTTTTAAACATTTTTCTTGTAATCTTTGACATTATATTTTTACGATAAAAGTGAATTTTTCTTTAAGGTGTGAGAATAATATTGAAAATACTTACCAAGCACAATCAAACATATTGTCCAGACCAGTATTGACATTTTTAACTTTTAACTTTTGTGTGGTGTGTTAGCCTTACAACCGTATTTAGTCAGTATACATTTTATTGCTAACCTAAAAAGATAACATTCCAAATTTAAAGAGGTAGCTTATCGTTTAAACGTGAGGTAAACACATGTCCGAAAATAATCCGAGCTGAACTGATATTTACCACAAATAAAATTAGAAATTTTGTACACACATAACGTGCATTTAAAGCATTTTCCATTTTCAACATGGATTTAGTTAAAAGAACAAAGACGATGTTAGATATAGATAAAAAAAAATGATTACCATTCGATGTCCTACAAAAAAAACCCAATCTACTGGTATGTGGTAGAATGATCGTTGGATATATGTATAAACTTCAAACTAAATTATAAAAGTTATATATAAGCGTTTATTTTGTCGCTCGCTAATCTCGCATGTATATTTATTTTTACACTGAGACAGTATTATGTAATGATTTAATGAAATTCCAAAATGCAGGCTAAATATGGGAGCATTTGTTCGACTTTACCCTCCAGCCCCACCCCGTTGAAAGGGTTACGCCGCCACCCCCATTCCCAAAGACAATGTCTTGAACCACTATTGTACTACATGTATATATAATTATGACAATAATATTAACATATTTGGATAAAACCCATTACAACACAATACACATTGTATAAGACATATTTTAAATCTGAAACAAGAAACGCCGTAATGCGACGAAAACCAGGTTTTCAACGATTCAACCAAGTATTTATGTGACAGAAATAAGAAATGAAAGATGGCAATGATGAAAAAACGATGTCGTTATTTTGGTTGCATTGGTTGCATGCACCAAGTTTGGTGTCAATAGGCCAAAGCAAACTATAGTTATTAAGCGAAAACTGAATTTCTATTTTTAGTAACAGTGACCTTGACCTTGGTCACAGACACCTGGGCAGCAATCCCAAGCTGCATCTTGATGTAAGCTACACATACAGCAAGTTTGGTTTCAATAGGCCAAAGCAAACTAAAGTTATTGAGCTAAAACTGAATATCTATTTTTAGTAACAGTGACCTTGACCTTAATCTCAGACACCTGGGTAGCAATCCCAAGCTGCGCATTGATGTAACCTACCCATACACTAAGTTTGGTGTCAATAGGCCAAAGCAAACTAAAGTAATTGAGCGGAAACTGAATTTCTATTTTTAGTAACAGTGACCTTGATCTTAATTACAGACACCTGGGTAGCAATCCCAAGCTGCGTCTTGATGTAAGCTACCCATACAGCAAGTTTGGTGTCAATAGGCTAAAGCAAACTAAAGTTATTGAGCGGAAACTGAATTTTCGTTTTTAGTAACAGTGACCTTGACATTGATCACAGACACCTGGGTAGCAATCTCAAGATGCGTCTTGATGTAAACTACCCACCCATACAGCAAGTTTGGTGTCAATAGGTCAAAGCAAACTAAAGTTTTTGAGCGGAAACTGAATTTCTATTTTTAGTTACAGTGACCTTGACCTTGATCACAGACACCTGGGTAGTAATTCCAGGCTGCGTCTTCATGTAAGCTACCCATACTGCAAGTTTGGTGTAAATAGGCCAAAGCAAACTAAAGTTATTGAGCGGAAGCTGAATTTCTTTTTTTAGTAACAGTGACCTTGACCTTTATTACAGACACCTGGGTAGCAATCCCAAGCTGCCTCTTGATATAAGCTAACCATACACCAAGTTTAATGTCAATAGGCCAAAGCAAACTAAAGTTATTGAGCGGAAATCAAAAGTTGACGCCCGCACGCCCACCCGCCCGCCTGCCCGCCGCCGACTTCAGCATTACAATAACCAGGTTTTCGTTGAAAACCTGGTTAAAAAGTTGATGTGATAAATCCTTCACTGAGAAAAGAACTCTCTTAATTTATGTTAAGCTGAAAAGCATAAAGGTTTTAAGGAAATGTCAGAATGAACCTGTTAGGTGCTGCTTTATTCAGTAAATTCATCTCACATACCACGTCATGAATATTTGTCATAACGTATGTCTTAAATTGACTGTAAGCATTGTTTGCATATGTTAATAATTGCATGCTACATGTACATAGTAGTAATGGCCAGCGGCTACAATATCATTCGCTAATAAAATTTAAAACTATTAAAGTCATTAAAGCTCCAAGTTTTTTGTTGTATTTTTTTCGAAATAGAAAATAAATAAAACGTTATGATGATGAATCTTAAATTATCACAAATAAAAGAGATTTATAAGCAAGCAGATATAAATGGTCTTATTTGAGACAGAGCAGCACATAATCAACATGCAATACTATTATACTTATAAGTGTTAGTTTCGTGTACGCCTGTCTTCGTAAAAATATAAATGCTATGTTACATATCACACTTGAACAATAGCTTAGTGAATTCTCTTTTTCTCAGACACGAGTGTACGCAGGCGGCTTAAACACGCTGTTTGCTTCCACTAACCCGACCGACCTTTTTTGTGCCGACCCTAAACTTTGTTTGGTGTTCATTGACAATTTTATAGTAAAAATATGATTTTCAAATGATTGCTGGTTGCTGCCGACGCAGTTTAAGGCGTTTGACATGTGATGGTGATAAATGCCAACCCCTTTTCTAAATGCCATCTGCTGTGTATTTCTGTCCGTAAAAGCATCCACACAAGTATTTTGGCTGCTTTCTTACAGTTTTTGCAGTCGTGAACTGTCCGATGTTCCTTTAAGCAAGCGTTTTCGGCAGCATTGTATAATTATCATAATGGCACATGTCCAAAGAACGAAGCTAAAATGTATTGTATATCTGTTTCAGCGCCTCTTCTGACTGGGTTGAGTTTATCCCCACAGGACGAACTACTAATAAAACAATTTTAAAATTTGAGTTATTAGCAAAAAATGTTCAAAGATCTACTCAATATTTAAAATTGTTTTGTTAGTTGTTCGTAAGGTGGAAATAATCTTATGATTTTATAATTTTTATAAGATTGATTGGTATATTATGAATGTTTACATATGAACACTATTAACTTCAGGGTTCACTACAGATTCATAGGACGGTGGTGATTTGTCAATGTTTACATGTAGCGACTCACAAGGGTTTATATGAGCATTTTCCGACACATGTCGACTTTCAGATTCAGAATCAGAATGTCTTGTGTTGCTTTCATTTATATTTGTATGTCGATGCGGCACTGTGTGTAGATTCATTTGTTGTGTAGTCAAGGTGGTTGCTGACCCAGTTAAAGGCGCATGCCTGTCAATGCTAATAAACGCCACACCACTTTCAAGGGTCCACTGTGGTGAATTTTTGTTGGTAAATGTATTTACATATATATTAGACCTTCTATCTTGAAGCTCTTGCAGTCGTAAAACTTCACTATAAGTACGGTTCTCTTTTAAACGTTGACATCGTTTCTTGCAGCAGTGTACAATTGCCACGATAGCAGTCGCCCCAATGCACGCAGCTAAGAAATATCCGACACTTAAAGCCCATGCTTCACTACTGCTAAATTGTTTACCACCAGACGAACTGAAAAATACACGATAAAGCACGATATATGTATTGCTTATATATTGGAATACAATTATTGTTGACATGTTTCTATTGAACCATAATACAACAGTAAATCCTACTCCTTTTCGTTTTATAAATGCATAGTTCTGCAAAACTTTAATCTCCTCCCCTTTCTGTACTGTCCTTTTGTTCGTGTAATAAGGTTTACCGCCAACAGGAAGTA
>Ga0224511_10001902_pt1 | contig 13387 bp, 7 predicted proteins | sample SF_May12_sed_USG_2_FD_169988 | JGI IMG/M metagenome (GOLD analysis project Ga0224511, IMG submission 169988) | Sediment microbial communities from San Francisco Bay, California, United States - SF_May12_sed_USGS_8_1 | ecosystem: Environmental > Aquatic > Marine > Sediment | place: USA...
GCGAAACGGTTTACCAGTATCACCACGCTCTTGCGAACGCCCATTTATAACGCCCGTTGAGAACGCCCGTAGAGAACGCCCGATACGATCGCCCGTTGAGAACGCCCGTTGAGATCGCCCGTTGAGTACGCACGTTGAGAACGCCCGTTGAGATCGCTCGTTGAGATCGCCCGTAGAGAACGCCCGTTTTGAACGCCTGTTGAGAACGCCATTTTGAGATAACTCGCTGTGAACGCCCGTAAAGAACGCACGTTGAGAACGCCCGTTAAGAACGCCCGTTGAGAGCGCCTGTTGAGAATACCCGCTGAGAACGCCCGTTGAGATCGCCTGTTGAGATCGCCTGTTGAGATCGCCCTTTTGAGAACTCCCGTTGAGCCATTTTCATCGAAAAGCATCAATGTTTACAAACTCATACTAATATACATGTATTTTACTATTTTCCATACAGATCAATATTGATCGAATTTACACTAGAATAGATGTCTGTTTGGTTATTTTTTTCTTTCCTCCAAAAACGCAAAAAGACACAGCATGTGTTGAGTGGGTACTGGTGCTCTAAGTCAGCGCGTTACAGTTAAGTGTAAGTGGTACTAAGGTGTAAAGCCAAGTGTATTTAAAATTTACAACAACAAAGATATTAATCGAGGCAGTGATGACAGCTGCCCTTGGCCCTTTGTATTTACAATATACATGTGGTCACACTTTACTATCAGTTATTGTTTGCATACAGAAAATGCTCGGGTGATTAGACTGTTAAAATATCTTTACTGAATTGTATGTGTTTACAATACATAATTATGGACTAATAATAACGTCCGCGTATCTAAAATTTAGTTTTCAAAATATTCCATACACACAATTATCTGGCCCCTTTCCTTTAAAATCATTTTCAAAGAGTATTAACTTCCCTAAAAACAAGTACATTATGTGTTCAAGTTACGTAAGGAAATTGAAACTTACTAATCAGATGCTGTTTTAACACTTCCTAGTTAATTTTAAGAAAATATTAAAATAGAAATAGACCGAAGTTGTTATGAACAAAATTATCTTAAAGAAAACGTCCTTGTTCCTTGATAGGCGGTGCTCATTGTGCATGTACAGTGAACTCGATAGTTCCTGCTCAGTAAAGAAATTAACGACGAGTTCCGCTTTGACATGAAGGTTTGGAGACAACAAGATATTTCACACTTTTGCTTCAAAACAAAAAACAACAACATACTATTAGATAAGTATTAAGTAAGATAACGGCCTGACCATTACACGTTCAATTATCTATTGCATACAAAACAAAACAAAGTGAATGAAGAATGTAAACAAAAAAAATATTTAACTACTTGATTTTGTTGTTTTGACACAATTTCACATCACATTATAAACCATTATTATAAATGGTGTTATATCCAAATCATTATACAAAACATCCATACTTTTGAGGAAGTCTCTGCGGCTGACCCTTAATTGTCGTACGTGAACTAGGTCAAATTGTCAGCAAGTATGTCATAAAGAAGTTGGACAAAATAAACAAAACTTTTTAAATATTCGTCTGTGGTAAATTATCTACATATGTATATGTAATAAGTACCTGTTTTGCAGACATTATGGCTTCAAGTGGAAGACTTAGAACCGGCATGTAAACAATTTTCTGATACTTTCACTTTCCCGTGAAGCGGTACCGTAAAGCGTTTCGTGATCACGACTTGGGTTAATCATGTTTCGACAGCCAACATCAAATTTGCAGCAGCTAAGAGATTAAAAATATGACTTGATAATAAAAATATCTAAATACTATATCATTCGGGAAAAACAAATATGTTTTTAAAGTGACCCGGACCACCACCGCCACCGCCGCCGCCCCCTAACAACAACAACAATAACAATAACAACAAAAACATGGGCAGACATTTACTTTCAAACACCCTTTCACGTGTATCGTGTATCGTGTCCGGACCCACATCTTGTGGTCAAACGTTCTTTGTATCCGAGTTGTTACAAAAGTGCCTCAGAAAAAGGCTCAGACGTCGCCGAAAAGGTTCAGACATCACCGCAGCGCATTATTGGGCTCTTTGAACACCATTGGGTCATTGTCTTTGGTACTTCACGCGTACCGCTATATAAACTGTTTGAATTTGATGTTATTTAGTACATTTATTGATATAACTCTTGCTACGACATATTTTTAACAACTGTATCCGATTCTATTACATTAATATTTTTATTTCATTCAAGTAACTACAGTATGGTGGTGTTGCTATATCTATAATATTAAAAATATTTTTTCTTTAAATAAACGTTATGACATGTCACAGATAGAATAATTGCTCAAATAGATATTTTCCGTTCTGGCAGAATAACCCTTTTCTCGTATCCTGTTTGAAGAAAAGATAAGTGAAAAGTTTTTACGCTACTTGGACAATAGATTATACTTAAATTGTTCAACTTTTTGTCGTGAATTGATTAATGATAAATAGTATAATAAGATCCCCAGTTGATTTCTTTCTCACAGTTTTGTTCATAGGAAATCAAAAATTTCCAATTTTGCCCCTATGGCGAAAAGGGTTCCACCAAATGGGCTTATCAGTTTTATACAGTGTAATATAGGGAAATCTTACAAAAACATTGTCAAAATAAACAATCTTTGTCTGATATGCTTTACACTTCTAATACAGCACACTTGACTTTCTAGCAGAGAATTAAATATGCACGTTTACGCTTGTATGTATATATTTTCAAAGTAACGTCACTAGGTTACACTGGCGGCTCATTTTGGGCCCATACCGGCAGTGCTGCCAACTGGCTGTGTCTGACGGGGGATCAACAATGGGGGCACTAGGTTACGCGGGCGGCTCATTTTGGGCCCATACCGGCAGTGCTGCCAACTGGCTGTGTCTGACGGGGGACCCACAATGGGGGTACTATGAGGAAAACGTCGCGTCTACAAGGTGAATCTACAAGTTTCTTTAAACATCATACTTTATACACATAATTGTTTTACAATTTATCCATCTACCAATGTTGGGTGGTCGGCAGTTCCCCTTTGTTAGATCGTATATAAATATTGCGATCTGTATTGTACATTTTAATTTAGTTTGAACGTTTCAAATTTGCTTGTTTGTTTGATAAATTTCAAGCCGTTTATCAACATTGATAAGGTTATCGCACGACAGGGTCAGTCCAGCGTTTGTGGGTTCTAACCTCTTTAGTCCACAGACGACCTGCTGTTCCTCACAAAAGGCAAATGCAAAAGAAAACTTGACCAGACTTAGCACCTTTTGTTTTATCAATCATTACAGAGAAAATTGGCCGTTTCCAGAGGGGCTCTAACCGCTGACCTTCGAATAACGTGTCCGGTGCTCTAAAGATTAAGATAAATCAGGACGGATGTATTTTTACAAGAATTGTATTGCATCTTTTATACTCGAGTATGGCGTTTTCTTCGAAGAAATGACGCCATGTTTATTAAAGCAATTTTCTCGTTAGTACGAGTTCGATGACTTCCACTACAACGGCGGAAGTCGGTACTTCGGTCAGAACTTAAATGAAGAGAACGCACCGTGCTCTGTATGTCATTCACCGTGTTCGAATATCATCATGATACCGGGGAGGAAGGAATGTACTATCGGCTGGAAGATGGAGTACACGTTAGCATTATTAACGCCTTCAAATAACTAATTTGTTTCTCTTATTGTACATATGTATGTAAGCGACCACAAGTTCATAAGTAGAAGTTATAACGTGCTGTAATTAAACAATGATCAAGCTAACAAGCTGAATTTCATAGGCTTTCTAGTGATTACAAGATAACCAGTACGCCTCCGCCTCTGAGTTCATCTGTCTGGGCGAACGGCAGATATCTGGTTATTGCCTCTTAAGTCATTCAATACAAAGCAAAGAGAGATTACAGATGGATAGACCATATCACTTCTTCGTAATAAATAACATAACCATTGATCCGTACATGTCCCGTTTTAGATCTACAGTGAACTCGACAGTTTCGGATCACCTTCGCATAAACATTTTTGTTTTTCCAGAATGTCAAAGTATTTATTTATTATCCAGTCATTTTCCTAATTCTATTAGCTGCTTGAAATTTGTTGTTGGTTGTCAAATTTTGATTCACTGACGTCGTGATCACGAAACGCTTGACTGCACCGCTTCCATGGAAAGTGAAAATACCAGTAAAAAAATACATCTCACTTTTTAAACATTCATTTTAAGCCATACTTTAAGCAAAACATGTACTTTTTCGTTATAGATTTGTAGAGAATTTACCACTGACAAATATTATATAAAGAGTGTTGTTGTTGATTTTCTTTATAGCATATTTGTTGATAGTTTGACCTAGTTCACGTACGACAGTTCCGGGTCAGTCGTAGGAAAAATATTTTGTAAAAACGATTAGGGTTCAAAACAATTTATTACATTTCTTAAAAATGTAATGAGATATAGTGTCAAAAACTAAAACAATTTCTAGTGTTGAACTTGTTTATTCTTCATTTCATTATTCTTTTTGTTTTGTTCTCTATACAATATGTAATTGACGGTGTTATGGTAAGGTCGTCTTGTCAATGTGTTTTGTTTATTTTTAAGTAAAAGTTTGGTATAAAATGTCTTGTTGTAAGATAAACAGCTGTTTTTGTTTGATGTTAACATTGTTTGGATGCCCCCTGATAACAGAAAATAAACATTTATTACGTGATCCGGAACTGTCAAGTGTGATCCGCAACTGTCAAATTAACATTATGCCGTTGGATACTCTAAAGATAGGGATTTACAAATTAAAAGCTTTCATGAATTGTATCAAAGTAAAGAGGAATAATTTGTTAAACAGTATAAACAGTTCTGTTTCTCCAAACTTTCGTTTTAAAGAGTCACCCTACGTTAATTTCTTTACTGACCCGAAACTGTCGAGTTCACTGTAATAATAATCAATTCATAAATAAAATAATTAAGAACTTTTTCATTCATTCGTTCATTTATTCAGTACATTTAAGTCAAAACATGATAATAAAATCTCAACACAGCAAAGTTAATACAGTGCTTATGCATTTGTTTGAGAAAATATTTTATAAGGAGGATACAGAAACAATGCAAAGAAAATCTTAACATACTAAAATTATGTATCTCCTCTTTTTGAAATTAAACAAACTTGCATTAAGTTATTCACAATATTTAACATATTATGTTGGTGTTTGATATATTAACGCGTTGTTCATTTTTATCGGATATTTTGAAAATATTGATATACTCTATGTGACTGACTCAAATTTAACATAATCGTTCCTTTCTTGGTGACTTTATGTAAAGGCCACGTTGGATGTTTTATTTCACCAGGAAAAGGTCTGTGCCATGCGTCGAAGTTTATATTTTGGGGTTTGAAAAACTAGACTATTGAATAAACTAGACACGTGCTTTTGGAAACGAAAACAACCATGTCTCCCCCGTATGTCAATGGAACTTTTTTTGTAGAGGAAGATGAAATCGTAAACTAGAGCTATCACAGAAGGTGATGAATAACCCATGTGCAACATGGGAAAGAGGGTTACTTTTTGACCTTGACCTTGAACCGACCTTGGTCAATTATAGGCACTGCGCATCGTCTCATCATAGCTAACATTTCAGGAAAGTTATTGGTAAATCCCACCAGGGGTTCAAAAGATAAAGAGCGGACTCAAATACAGTCATACAATGTTTAATATTAAACTTTAACCTTGACATTCAACTGACCTTGGTCAAACATAAGCATTGCACATCGTCTCATTATAGCTGACATTCGTGCCAAGTTATGTGTAAATACCACCAAGGGTTCAAAAGATATAGAGCGGACACCAAATACAGCCATACACTGTTAAATCTTAAACTGTGACCTTGACCTTAAGCAGACATTGGTCAAACATAGACAGTGCACATCATCGCATCATTCTTGACATTTGTGCAGAGTAATTTGTAAATCCAACCAGGGGTTCAAAAGATATAGAGCCGACATGAAATACAGTCATACAATGTTTAATCTTAAATTCTGACCTTAACCTTTAACTAACCTTGGTCAAACATAGGTACTGCACATCGTCTCAGCATAGCTGACATTTGAGCAAAGTTATTTGTTTATCCCACCAGGTGTTCAACAGATATAGAGCGGACACGAAATACAGTCATTTAATATTAAATATTAAACTGTGACCTTTACCTTGAACCGACCTTGGACAAACATAGGCACTGCACATCGTCCCATCAGAGCTGACATTTGCGCAAAATAATTTATAAAACCCACCAGGGGTTCAAAAGATATAGAGCGGACACGAAATACAGTCATACAATGTTTAATCTTGGACTGTGACCTTGACCTTGAACCGACCTTGGTCAAACATAGGCACCGCACATCGTCTTATCATACTTGACATTTGGGCAAAGTTATTTGTACATCCCACTAGGGGTTTAAAAGATATACATGTAGAGCGGACACGAAATCGTGACGTACGGACAGACGGACAGACAGACAGACAACGGAGCTAAAACAATATGTCTCCCCATTTCACGAGGAAGACATAATACGCTTAAATGCATTTATCCTAAATGGGTGATAAAATCCTTCAACATATGAAACTTGGTATTTTTTCATTAACTTAAAAAGGTTATAATTGAGTAGAATATATTCCATCATTTGAAAACACAGGAACAAATGCTAAATCGGCGATTTACAATGTTGTTTATCATAATGACGTCATCATTAAGTTATATATGACGTCATTTACCAAGCTGATGTGGGGCTGAACAGCGTGTCGAAACAGTCTGGACAGGGGTATTCAATGTAAAAATAACGAAAACAGTCGAAATTAGCTTGAAAGAAACAGAAAATTTGTTGAATTTAGCGTAAGATCGCATTTTATTTCACCTAGTGATACCGGAAACAAACATTTTCACGAGTGGCGTAGCAAAATTTAAATTATAAAGGATCGAATGTTGATGGGGTATGTTCATGTAACACGTACATTTGATAGAAAGAGTTAAAAAGATGTAAGCAATAAAAAAAGATTCAGAATTTAAGACATAGCAATAAGTTATAAAAGTAACTCCGATTACCATAATGCTGATGGGACTATTCGTGAATTACTCTCAATAAAAACTTGTGTACACTGTTTTATATCCTCAGGAAAGCCGTGCGATCCAAATTCGATCTTTGGAGATGCGACGACAACAGAGGGGCATGCGTTCGTCCTCGACAGCCACAGTTTTGACAGCACAACTCAGAGGTGTGAGTTCTTCCTCAATGACTTAGATATTAGTAAAGGCTTTCAGCCGGAGTTTGAGGAGGAGTTCCCGACTTCAGATGGTCCTCCTAATATAGCTCACATTCTACACCAAATCTGGATATCTGACGGCAAATGGACGCAACCAAGTATTCCGTCAACGTTTTTACCGACTGTACGGTCCTTCTTACAACTTAATCCAACGTGGCAGTACTTTTTCTGGACGGAGAAAAATGGAAGAAAACTTATCCAAGACAGACAGCCCAAACTTTTTTGATACGGCAACTAAAAATGTCGTTAAAGCAGATCTGTTGAGATACGTTGTACTTTATGAATATGGCGGACTGTATGCAGATTTAGACACCTTAAACGTCCGACCATTAGACCGGGTAACACAGCGGTTTTCTTGTATCCTGGTACCGGTACCATTTGAGCATGCGGTCCTGGGGAATAGCTTACCTTACAAGCTGTGCAATGGGGAAATGTTTTGCCGGTCAAAACACCCCTTTCTACAGCGGCTTTTATCAGCTGTCGAAAAATTAAAACCGAAGAAATTTTTCGCAACAATGGTTGGGCCCCCATTTGTTACAGCTAATTTTAGAAAGTACAAGAACACGCCAAAAGCAACAAAGTCATACCGAAAACGAAATTCTTCGACACCGTATTTCTTCAATGATGATGATACATCAATACCACTTGAAGATGACATTTATGTCCCTAACACTAGGTTTTTTCTCGATTCTCCTTCACCGGAACTGAAGAGTAAAACGTTAAACACGTGTGCAAACTCGAACATTTCTAACCCGTTGATTGCCCGAGTATGTTATGTAGTCAGACAGCGAGGATACTTTCGTGAACCTGGGAAATACACCTTTCTAACACATAAATTTTCTCATTCGTTTGCTGCAGGCTTTACAAAGCATTTGAGGCAAATGACCCCGATTGCAGAAGTTGTAGCGGCTGAAAACTTTACATGCGATGCAAGTGTTTGGCGATGTCAACATCGTAATGCATACATTGGTTGAAATGTTATATACATGTATATATTTGGTCGCATTCGTATATTTATTTTAAAATTATGCATATCAGTTAACTGTGATAATAAGTGTGCTATATATGACTCTATCATTTCACGAATATTATATGTTGTGTACATTTGTATTTTCATTATTTATTAGATCTAATTAAAAATACCTGTGTGAATTTTTTCTTTAACAATGCGCATTTTTACAAGTTTACAATTACATGCTTTTGTCTATAATTAAATCTACAAGGAACATTTCTGGAACTGAAAAATAGTCAAATGGGCCATACAGGATGGTGTTTCAATCAGCCAAGAAGTATTCTCCTTAATAACCTTCATTATAAAGCGTTGGTAAATGTTTTAGGATGTCTCAGGGATAAGGTCGAAAAAGGTCTGCCTAAATAAAAGACTAACCTATATGGCTTACAATTTATAGATAGCTATTGTATACAACCGTTCACTTGAAGTTTTGCAATGCTAATTTTATAGTATCATGGCAAACGTACAAATACACTTTAAACCATCGCCTTAAAAATAGCTGACCGAGGCGACAGGCGAGTAAAGTAGCAGCAGTGTTTATCAGATCAGATGTTAAAGCCACCAACTTCTCAATGTCTTCAGTTTATACATGACTGGTTTAAAGAAACCTTGGCCCAGGGTGTTGGATTTCTATCCATGTGTTCCATAAATATCATTTCGCAATTTTCAGCATTTGTGAAACTCGCTTACACTGACCCTATTTTAGATGTCGAAATCAGTACGTTTAAAAGCTTTGCGTAATCTTTAATTATCCATCAGTAGTCACTGGATACTGTTTTTACATTGACAAAACTGTGACAGTTCAACAAAAACAACAATTTAGCATTCGGACAGAATATTTAACAACTTATGATACCAGAATCAATTTTTTTAAATCTGATTATGCATGAGCTTAGATTTATCTTCCTTCTATGGTGGCTGATTTGTGCCATGTCGTATAAGCGTGTTTTCGGGGCGTGAACGCGAAACCCCGCCAAATAGTGATTTTGCGGGTTTTCGCATGGCGACCTTTCACCCCGCCAGGCAAAGTTACGACAAACAGTAGCCGAAAACGCAACGCACCAATGTCGCGTACTTTCGTGTGGCGGGGCGAAACGTCGCCATGCGAAAACACGAAAAAGTCACCATTTGGCGGTTTTTCGCGTGGCGCCTTTTCGCATTTTCGCCCCGAAAACACGCTTATACGACATGGCACAAATCAGCCACCATATTTTGTGTCAGAAGAGCAGTGTTCAATACGCAGAATTAAATAAATGCCAACGTGAAAACTAGCTTTTAGTGACATAAAATCAATTCGCAGAAGAGTGCCCATATTTAACTGTTAAACAAGTTTTGCCAGGCTCGTTAACAAGTACCGATATTTCGATCCGATCAATAACTACGCTGAAAGCACTCCAATTAAGCGTTCCGATTATCGTTAGTAAATCACCAAGAGTTCAATAAAAAAATAGGACATTTAAAATTATTTAGCTTCAAAAACACATCAGCTCTCCCAGTCAAGCTGTTTAAATTGAATCTCGCATCTAAAAAGCATTGCAGTAATATCATCTTGGTTGCAGTGGTTCTGTCAATCTACTACGTCTACATCCGCGTATGTCAACAATACATTTCAAATCACATGCACTGATGCAGACTGTCATAAAGGTCTCTTATTAATGGACAGTTTCCCAACTGTCAGTTATGATCATGCATAACAGTACGTAGTCAATTTTAGTCCAAGGGATTAGGGTTATACTGTCCGGTGACATTTTAACCTAGTAAATACAAAACAAATTGCAATGCATGTTTGTGATAAACCATATCACACGAACAAAAGAATAGTACAGAAAAGGTAGGAGATTGGAGTTTTGCGGAACTATGCATTAGAATGGTAAGCATTGCCAAAAAGTGACTTTAAACTGTTTGGCTCGTAGAATGTTTCACGGCAGTCATGTTCATATGTTGACACTGTTTTCTGGGAACCGAACCAAACCTGCACCAAGTGTTTTCACGTATCACAATATAAACCAAGAACACTCCAGTTTCAGAGGTAAGAGCTAATCGAAAAACACATTGATTTGAACGTAATATCAGATATTTTTATTTATTTTTTGAAGTACATTCTATCTATATTGATCGCGAATTCATTATGTCTATTTCCGACTGAGTGCAAACAATCCGTAGAGACTGTGGCATCGATTGTCAATAGGAGAACGTCTATAAGTGACAAAACATAATATCATCATTTGATCTTAATTAGCTAAATACGTATAACATTAGGTTTGACCAACGCTGATTTCATAATAAAGTATTCGCCAGATAAAGCTGCAGCTTTGAAACTTTTTACTTTTAAACCGATCAGAGGAGGGGTATGCATACATGTTTTTGTTGAGTTTTTTTTTCTTTACATTTTTCACATATCTTAATTCATATCTGTGAAGTCAAGTTTTCGCCCGATAAAGCTGCAGCTGTATAATGAGGGTGACACCCCCTTTGGTATGCAGTATTCAGATTTTTTGATAGTATGTAGTACGCAAGAGTCGGTAAGTAGTACGCATAAACCCTGTTATATTGTACGCAGACATCAATTTTTACTTTAAAAACGTCACATTTTCGTCAAGAAACACAACAAACGTAACATACAAAGTCAAATAACTTTCAATGTTCGCGCGCTCGCAAGACTAAACCTGGCAGGAGCTCGATGTAACCAAGGCAACGTTGACAATTACTTTAAGGAGCTCAACAAGATCCTAGATGACCATAACCTGAAAACAGCACCTGAAAGTATCTACAATGTGGATGAATCCGGCTTTTCAACCGAACACTCACCTCTAAAGTCTGTGGAAGTTACTTGAAAGCCAAATCCATCACATCATCAAGGTCCAAGACAGTTACTGTCATCGGAGGAGTAAATGCTGTGGGCAACTTCATACCACCTAACTATGTGCTTCCAGGCATAAGATGGGGTCAGGAGTTGTTGGATGGATATGCTTCGGGGGTAGGTGCAGGAATGTCGGAAAGTGGATTTGTGAAACGTGATTTCTTTGAAACACACATAACAGAGCATTTCGCGAAGTATGCTGGGATAGAGAAAGGAAGCAACTGGCCGACAACCCTCATCCTGTACGATGGGCATACGTCACACATCTCCCGCACTCTAACACAATGGGCCAGAGAGCGTTCGGTTGTGCTGTTTGTTCTTCCACCACACTCCAGCCACTTAACCCAGTCACTTGATGTTGTGGTGTTTGGCCCTATAAAACAGTACTACTACAGAGAGTGCATGACATACTGTATGCATAACAACCCTGGCAGAAACATCACCCGCTATGATGAGGCAAATCTCTCTGCCAAACCCTATGTCAAGGCATTGTCACCAGAACAGTTGGTAATCGGTTTCGGAAGGCTGGAATACATGCCTTTGACGCAAGTAAAATCGGTGAAGAACAACTAGCACCACAAGCTCTCCAATAAGTGTCTGCCTCTTCACAAGAGTTTAAGATAATGAGTAAAAAGTTTGGACGTAAATGCCTGGCTCTTCACATGAGTTTAAAATAAGGAGTAAAAAGCTTGGAATAAGTGGCTGCTTCTTCACATGAGTTTAAGGTAAGGAGCAAGCTTGGGAGTAAATGCCTGGCTCCCCACATCAGTTTAAGGCAAGGAGCAAGCTTGGAAGTAGGTGCCTGGCTCTTCACATAAGTTTAAGGTAAGAAGCAAGCTTGGGAGTAAGTGACTGGCTCTTCATACGAGTTTAAGGCAAGACGCAAGCTTGGAAGTAAGTGTCTGCCTCATAACTTGAGTTTAAGATACTAGTAAAGAGCAAGCTTGGGAGTCAGTGTCTGACTCTTCACATGAGTTTAAGGTAATGAGTAAGCTTGGGAGTCAGTGTCTGACTCTTCACATGAGTTTAAGGTAAGGAGTAAGCTTGGGAGTCAGTGTCTGACTCTTTACATGAGTTTAAGGTAAGGAGTAAGCTTGGGAGTCAGTGTCTGACTCTTCACGTGAGTTTAAGGCAATGAGCAAGGTTGGAAGTAGGTGACTAGCTCTTCACATGAGTTTAAGGTAAGGAGTAAGCTTGGGAATCAGTGTCTGACTCTTCATGTGAGTTTAAGGCAAAGAGCAGGTGACTAGCTCTTCACATGAGTTTAAGGTAAGGAGCAAGCTTGGCAGTCATTGTCTGACTCTTCACATAAGTTTAAGGCAATGTGCAAGGTTGGAAGTAGGTGACTGGCTCTTCACATGGGTTTAAGGTAAGGAGCAAGGTTGGGAGTAAGTAGCCGCCTCTATACATGCGTTTAAGGTAATGAGTATGCTTCGAAGTTAAGTGTCAGTCTCTTTACTGATTTGTGGAACAAGTGAAAACTAGGCTTACATGTTTAAGCATATTTTTAGGGTTTTTTACAGAAAATATATGCAGTCAACGTGCGTAGTACACTACAGGGTATGTGTAATTCATGTGTTTATCATAACACATAAATGTATATGTACCATTGGCATAAATTGTCATATAATACAACTTATTCATGTGGATTCTTATATACTGCTTAATTGTACACAAAATATGACCAAAGTCAGTATTTCATTTACCTTGAGTCAAGGAAGCCGATGAGTTATCAAAGCACAGTGTACCGGTACCTATTTATATGCAGGTATTATGACACATGAGTAGAGATACACATGTATAATACACCTGTTAGCAAGCAACTCGTGCAAATATATAACATTTTATATTTGTTAAAAACCTTACGCATCGTTATGTACTTAGTAACAACCGTAAATATTATTTTTCTTGGAAGGCCTCATACTACCATGGTCAAATTAGTTCGTATTTGCGCTTTGTTGTTAGCGTATCATGAAATCGATTCTAATTTTGCCATGGGAAAGATAACTAATATAAATCAAAAATTGATTTGCTACATCAATGTCATGTGAATTATCAATTATGCAATACAACGATTAAAAGTGTTGGTAATGGAATATCCAACACCACCGCCGCCCCATAGCGCAGTCAATGGCTACTATACGGATATTAGAATCCGCTTTTATATTCATTTGTGTCTATTTATTCATTATTAAATTAGTATATTCCTTGTAAATTTTG
>Ga0224511_10001903_pt1 | contig 13386 bp, 9 predicted proteins | sample SF_May12_sed_USG_2_FD_169988 | JGI IMG/M metagenome (GOLD analysis project Ga0224511, IMG submission 169988) | Sediment microbial communities from San Francisco Bay, California, United States - SF_May12_sed_USGS_8_1 | ecosystem: Environmental > Aquatic > Marine > Sediment | place: USA...
TCATCTCCTTTGTCACCTGGCGGATCGGTTTGGAAATGAATTTTTCGCTTACCAACGCGACGATGGAGGCGATGCTCAAACCCGCCAAAAGCCCTGCTATCAACAGAACAAGGAGACTCTTTATATTATCCACCACCATGCTCTTCGGCGCGTATGAGGCCAGCAGGAAAACAGGGGAACCGTGATAGCGGTATGGCCGGATCATTACATATTGCTCATCCTGGCCCAGCACCATCTGGGAAAACACCTCCTCCTGCCGATCAATCTCTATGTTATTCGGCAAACGAGGAAGCAGTCCTTTGTGCGCCCCCTCCGACAAGACACCGGAAAGGGAAAATATATCGGCGGCCGTGGATGTCTTTTCAGAAAATCTGGCCATGAAGGTTTCACTGATCCGGTCGCGAATAAATACAGCCCCCACGGTCTCTTTTCTTTCCACCCCTTCGGTGTAGTAGACATAGTTTATGGGCAAAAACCCGTCCACAAAAATCCCGGCCGCCTCCTGGGTTATGGAGACCTTGGGTCGGGTGATCAACTCCAGGGCTGGCACGGCGGGAAACTGGACTTCCGCAGGGATCCACTCTATCTGGGAGCATGGGGCGAACACCGATATGGCCGAGGGCCTGAACAATTCCAGCCGTTGCATTTTTGGATTGAAGGATGTGACCGAAATATGGCTTCTTGTGGCGACGGTTTCCAGCCCCTGCTGGGTGTATATCCCTGCGATTTCATAATTCTTATCTACAACCAGTCTTTGGATATCAGAAGTGGTTTCACACTGCATCTCCCGCTTCAATTCCGGAATACTCTCCTTGATCTTCAGCAAGGTCAGGGTGGTGGGGACAGTCTTTGTCCTGTTGGCCACGAAATCCAGGGTTTCCTGCATCTGGGCCGCGTGGGTGTTGATCTCCGCATCCAGTTGTTTAAGGTTGGACCCCAGCGCGTCATGGATCAGCCTTTTCTGCTGGTTAACTGTGACCCAGATGATGGAGATGGAGCCGAGGAGAATGACGATGACAACCGGCGCCAGGCTTTGGAGCCACAATTTAACCTTCAGCGACATGGCTTGCCGCCTATTCCGGATTGGCCGTACCGGCCACTCCGTTTACAAACCAGTTCATTTTCAATAATTCGCTGTCAGTGGCTTTGGATTTGGCGGCGATTCGCACCTTCCCCTTCTGGTCCAGCACCGGGCCGGAAAAAACATCGTGATGGCCATTTATGATCTGCTGTTTTCGCAACGCCACCATATCGCGAATTTCTTTGGTGACATCAGGGCCAAAGGGGGCGATGTCCACAACTCCGCTCTCCAGGCCCCACCAGATATCCTGGCTCTTCCACGTTCCAGCCATGACATCCTTCACCACCTTTTCATATATGGCTTCCCAGCGCCATATGGCCGCCGTAAGGTGGGCCTTTGGGGCGAAGGCGGACATATCCTGGTTATAACCTATGGAATACACCCCCCTTTTCTGCGCCACGAGCTGGATGGCAGGGGAATCCTGGTGCTGGGCCAACACATCGGCCTTCATGTTCACCAGATTGTGGGCGATCTCTTTTTCCTTCTCCGTGTCGTGCCAGCTTTTCACCCACCGGACAACCACCTTGGCTTCGGGGTTGGCCTCCCGAACCCCTATGGTGAAGGCGTTTATCCCCCGGATAACTTCCGGCAGAGGGTATGCCGCCACATAACCGATCACCCCGGTGCGGGACATGGATCCGGCCACCAGCCCGGTAAGGTAGCGGGCCTGGTATATGCGCCCGAAATATGTCCCCACATTTTTCGCTCGCTGGGTCCCGCCGCAATGCATGAAAACAATATTCGGATATCTGGGAGCCACTTTGAATATGGCTTCCATGTAACCATAACTGGTGGCGAAAATTATGTCGTGCTCGCTGACAGCCATGTGGGTCAGGACCGATTCCGCATAGACGTCCTCGCTGATAGATTCCACGTAATCGGTGTTCACTCCTGAGATCTTTTCCACTGCTTGCCGACCCAGGTCGTGAGCGTGGGACCATCCCGCATCCTGCGCCGAGGACACGTAGATAAAACCTGCGCGCACATCCTTTCCCTCCGCCACCCCCTGCCCGATGCAAAACAACAGGGATAGCGCCAACAAGGCCCGGTTCAAAATCCTGATACAGGGTCTTTTCATCACAGCCATTGCTCCAATCTTCCTTGTCGATTCGGAAAGAATCCCTTTTTGGCCCCGTGGGTCAAGTTTGGGTATTCCACCGCCGATTTCTGGCCCGCAAGACCAGATTGCATTCATAACCGCCATACAAAGAGAAACTGGGCGCTATTTTCATCCGTGGAGTCATCACCCAGTTTGTTCATCCAGTATTGCCACTCCACCCCCACGAAAAAACGGCTTTCGCTGCCAAAGGCGCTTCCCAGATCGTATCGCAGTTGTGGCTGGGCCAGAACCCATCCGAAGACCCTGTCCCCAAATTCATTTTTCCTCTCGCCGACATACTCAATGTGACCCTCCAGCGAGAACCTGTGGCCACCGATCTGGAAGGGATAGGCCCAGTTTATATCCACATAATAGGAGTCATCCTCCCTGGGCGCTCCTCCCTGTTCCGCTCCCCGGCTGGCGTCGATGTACAGGGCCATGTCCAGGTTCAGGAAGGCGAATCCTGGCGCCGCCCAGGAAATGCGCACGCCCGGCAAAAATTTCAAGACATCGGCGTCCGCCCCCGCGTTCACCCCGGCCAGCAGGCCGATATCCTGAACAGGCCCCCACATAAGCCGCCCGCCGCCGAAAGTCTTGCCCAGGCTCAGGTGGACATACAACTCACCATAAAAATCGGTGTCGTTAAAACCGTCTTGGGTATTGTCGGAAAGAAAATCGATAAAGAAAAAGTTGTCGCCATAGGCCCAGCCGCTGGCGTGCTGGAATGTGAGGATGTCCGTGTCCGCTTCCGCCCCCCCGGCGAAAGAAGGCGCCAGCAGCGAACCCCGCTGGTAGTGCAGTTCGGTGGAGCTCCAGTCCGCCCCATGGGCCAGGGAAGCGGGAAACAACACCAAGGTCAATAATGCCGCCATCCCCCTGCCCCATAGCCGCCAGTGAAATGAAGATCCGGACTCCATCCATGGCAGGGGCAGGGCAACTGTCGCGAAAAGAAATGTATTACTCATGGCCCCTTATGCTGAAGAAGTGTGTTCCATTTTACCTGTATTCGAAGAATGTGGCAAATATGGACAATATCAGGGAGGGAATATTCAAGAAAGGGAAGGGTCCCCACCCACCAGGCCTTCAGCCTCCGTGAGCCACGCCCACAAGCTCCGAAACGCTGGCGGCCCCCAGCCTGACCAAAAGCTCCGGCAGTTCCTCGGCCAGCTGCGGGATGATATCCGGCGACACAAAGTTCATGGTCCCCACCTGCACGGCGCTGGCGCCGGCCATGATAAACTCCACCACGTCTTTTGCCGAGGCCACGCCACCTATTCCGAATATCGGTATCTTCACCGCCTTATAGCATTGCCAAACCATCCGCACCGCCACAGGCCTTATGGCCGGGCCGGACAGACCCCCGGTGACGTTGGCCAGGATCGGCTTTCGGTTTTTGATATCGATGGCCATCCCCACCAGCGTGTTGATCACAGACAATCCATCGGCGCCGGACCCCTCGCAGGCTCTGGCAAACTCGGCGATGTCCGCCACGTTGGGAGAGAGCTTCACAATCAGCGGCTTGTTTTTCACCACCGCCCGGCACCCTTTCACCACCGCTTCGGTAACTCTGATATCTGTCCCGAAAGCCGCCCCCCCCTTTTCCACATTGGGGCAGGAGATGTTCATCTCCAGGCCGTGGATCCCCTCAAGAGCGTCCAGCTTCGCCGCCAGCTCGATGTATTCCTCCATCGTTTCGCCGAAAAAGTTGGCTATCACCGCCGTGGAAATCTTGCGCAGCTTCGGCATCTTCTTGGTGGCGAACTTTTCGTATCCCACGTTCTGCAGGCCGATGGCGTTGAGCATTCCGGAAGGGGTCTCGCATATGCGCGGGGTGGGGTTGCCTTCCCGGGGTTTCATGGAAAGCCCCTTGGTGCAAAATCCGCCGATGAGGCTCAGATCGAAAAACTTTTCATATGTCAGGCCATAGCCGAAAGTCCCGGAAGCCCCCACCAGCGGGTTCTTCAGTTTGATCCCGGCGAAATCCACATTCAGATCCATGTCTATATCAACACCTCTCGGCTGTCGAACACAGGGCCCTTGCGGCAAACCGTGACGTAGCGCTTTTCCCCCCGCACATGGGCCACGCACCCCAGGCACGCGCCAAACCCGCACGCCATGGAATTCTCCAAAGAGACCTGGCACGGGATATTGTTATGCTCCGCCAGGGCCGCCACCGCCCGCATCATCCCCGCCGGGCCGCAGGCCAGCGCCATGTCCGGCGGCTCCTCCATATGATCCAGCCGCTCCATCAGCAGCGCCGTCACCAACCCGTCGAACCCCTTCGATCCGTCATCCGTGGCCACATGAAGAGAGGCCCCCGCATGAAGAAACCATTCTTCCATGAGCAGCAGCTCTTTTGTCCGCGCCCCCAGCAGAACGTGGACATCCTTTCCCTGGGAGACCAGGGTCGGCGTCAGTGTCATAAAGGGCGCCACACCGGTTCCACCGGCCACGATCACAATGGTTCGCGCTTCCGGCGGCACGCTATATCCCTGGCCGAAGGGGCCTATCAGGTCCAGCTGGTCCCCCTTATCCAGGCGGGAGATAGTTCCGGTGCCCCGGCCTGCGATCTGCACCAGCAGCCCCAGGCGGGATCCGTCCGCTTCGAAATCCGCCACGCTCATGGGGCGGCGCAAAAGCGGGTCGGTGGACTCGCCACAACGGATCATAACAAACTGGCCAGGGGTGATGGGGCCCAGCGGCTTTTCCGGGGTCAAGGACAGATGGAAGAATCCGGCGGCCAGGGACTGGATGGAGGTGACAGTGCATTGCATGGTTATTGGGCCTTGTCGATGGTTATGGATATCTTGGCGATGTGGCGCATAAGACCCAGGATCGACTCCACCCCCCCCTCTATGAGCTTGACATGGGTCGCGTCCACCACTTCCTGCCCCAGGGTGGGGTCCATGGCCACCCATTGGCCCACAAAAACCTCCGGCCACGCGTGGTATACAAAACCCTTGCTGGCCTGGGAATAAACCAGCCCGCCGGTCACCTTGGCGGGAATCCCCCTGGCCTGGAAAAGCGCCACCGCCAGGTTGGTGTGGCTGTTGCACTCCCCTTTTTTGGAGAGGAGGACATCGATGGCGGTGAAGGAATCTATATATTCCTTTTTTATATTCAGGAACACCCAGCGGTTGATCTTCTTCGCCGCTTCCCAGGAGTCCTGCTCCCCCCCGGCTATGTCCATGGCCACTTTCCGGATCATTTTGTTGTCCGACTGCACCTCCGGCGTGGGGGCCAAAGCCTCCGGATGGGCGGCCCCCGCCTGGGCAATGGGGAGGGTGGAAGAGGGGGCGAGCCTGGTCACGGTCACCGGCACTGTGAAGGTCCGTTTCCCCTCCTGGTCCAGCTCGCGGGTGAACTGGCCGGGCTTCTGGCGATCATCTTCCATGATCTCGGGCGATGATAGCCCGGCTATGGAGATCGTAAGGGACTTGAGGCTTTCCGGATCCGGCAGCGGTTTGTCCGGGGTTATCAGGCTGAAGTTGATGACGCTGGTGATGGGGATGCCGGCGCTCATTTTTGTGGCGTCTTCCTCGGTGGTTTCCACGAAGCTCATTCCCATCAGGCTTTCCTCCCGCACCCGGCGGCCATCGGCGGCCACATACGTGGTGGTGGTTACGCCCTGCATCCTGGACTCCACCACGAACACCTCCTCCATTCCCTTTGCGGTCTTCATTTCTTTTGTGCCGGTCACATGCAGGCTCAGCTTGTCTACGACGCGCAGGGCCTCCATGAACACCGGCGCGGTTATCTTTTTCCCAACTTTCAGGTCCCGGAAAAAAAAGAACTCCACGATATGGGGCAGGTTCACGTCCACAGGCGCCTTCACCCGCGCTTCCCTGGCCCCGCCGGCGCCGGAAACCACCATCCGGATCACCCCTTCCTTCAACACCCCGCGGATATTCTGCCGCTGTCCGCTCATGGTCTGCAGGTAGTTGAACTTTTGCAGTTTCCCATCCGGGTCCAGGCTCGCCTCGGAAGAAAAGGACATATCCTGGGTCATGTTATTGATCGAAAGCTTGAGCACGGCCCGCCCCGTGACAAAATAACCCTTCTCTCCATGATCCACTTTCATGAAGGAAAAGCCGACCTTCTGGTCCTGGAAAAAGGTGTTTTCCCACGATTCATGCAGGACATGGTCATACCCCCTGGCCGGGGTGGCCAGGGCAGGGGCATGGGAAAGCAGAAGCATGGCCCAGCCCAGCATTATGAAGGCCAGGGTTCTGCTCTTGTGGAATTCTCTCATGCTTTGTCTCTTCTAGCTTTTGACACGGGGAAAATATTCCTGCAGGGGGGCCACCTCGAATGTCTGTTTCAGGCTGGCTTCCATGGCCTCCACCGCCGATTCCGCCGCCCGGAGAGTGGTGAAGTATGGAATGTTGAGCACCAGCGCCGCGCGTCGGATGGCGTAGGAATCCTTGATCGACTTCTTCCCCTGGGTGGTGTTGATAACCATCGCCACGGCGCCCTCGTTCACTTTATCCGTGCAGGTGGGGGTTCCCTCTCCCACTTTTCCCACCTTTGTTACCGCCAGACCAGCGGCCAGGATGGCGGCATGGGTGCCAGGAGTGGACATCAACGAAAATCCCATGCGCGTCAGCCTTTGGGCCACTTTCACAGCCTCGGGCTTGTCATCGTCGGCCACCGATATCATCACGGCGCCGGAGCTCGGGATGGCGGTTCCCGCCGCCAGGGAGGCCTTGCCAAAGGACTGGCCAAAGTTTTTGTCCAGCCCCATCACCTCGCCGGTGGATTTCATCTCCGGGCCCAGGATGGTGTCCACCCCGGGGAATTTGTTGAACGGAAACACAGACTCCTTCACCGCCACATGGCTTATCACAGGGTCCTCGGCCAACCCCAGCTCCGCCAGCCTGCGCCCCGCCATCACCCGCGCGGCGATCTGGGCCAGAGGTTTACCCACCGCCTTGGAGACGAAGGGAACGGTGCGCGAGGCCCGGGGGTTGGCTTCAAGTATGTATATCCTTCCATCCTGCACGGCGAACTGTATGTTGATCAGCCCGATGGTGTCCAGCCCCTCGGCCAGAACCCTGGCCTGGCGTTTGATTTCATTCACCACATCGGCGCCCACCGTATGCGGAGGCAGCGAGCAGGCCGAATCGCCCGAGTGCACACCGGCTCTCTCGATATGCTCCATCACCCCGGCCACCACCGTTCTTTCCCTGTCGCGCACCGCGTCCACGTCGAACTCGATGGCGGATTCCAGGAAATTGTCGATCAGCACCGGGTGGTCCGGGCTGGCCTCCACGGCGTGGGCCATGTAATAGGAAAGCGCCTCATCGTCATACACCGTCTCCATGGCCCGGCCCCCCAGCACATAGGATGGGCGCACGATCACCGGATAGCCGATCTGGCCGGCGATGGCCAAAGCCTCCGCCTCGTTGGTGGCCAGGCCGCTTTCCGGCTGTCGCAGGCCAAGCCGGTCCATCAACGCCTTGAAGCTCTCCCTGTCTTCGGCCAGGTGGATGGCGCTGGGGGAGGTGCCGATGATGGGGGCGCCCGCCTTCTCCAGGGCCTTGGCCAGGTTCAGGGGAGTCTGCCCGCCGAACTGGACGATGATGCCGTCCGGTTTTTCCTTGTGGATGATCTCCAGGGTGTCTTCAAGAGTCAACGGCTCGAAATAGAGCCGGTCCGATATGTCGTAGTCTGTAGAGACAGTCTCCGGGTTGCAGTTGACCATGATGGTCTCATAGCCGTCTTTCTTCAGCCCAATAACGCCATGGACGCAGCAGTAGTCGAACTCGATCCCCTGGCCGATCCTGTTGGGGCCGCCCCCCAGGATCATGATCTTTTTCCTGTCTGTGGGCTCCGCCTCGCATTCCTCCTCATAGGTGGAATAGAGGTATGGGGTGTGGGCCTCGAACTCGGCGGCGCAGGTGTCCACTCTTTTGTAGACCGGGCGAATCCCCGCCTTGTGTCGGCGGCTCCGGATATCGTCCTCTGTGGTCTTGGTAAGCTGGGCCAGGCGCCGGTCGGAAAAACCCATCCTTTTCATTTCCCGCATCTGTTCCGGGTCGTCCACGCCGTGTTTCTTTATCTCCTCCTCCGCCAGGATGATCTGCAGAATGTTCTCCAGAAACCAGGGGTCGATCTTCGTCAGCTGATGGATCCGCTTGACCCCCCAGCCGCGGCGCAGCGCCTCCCCCACTATCCACAACCTGTCCGACGAGGCGTTCACCAGCTTGCTTTCGATCACCGCCTCGGTCATGGACGATTTCTGTTCAAAACCGAAGGAGCCGGTCTCCAGCGAGCGCAACGCCTTTTGCAGCGCCTCCTTGAAAGTGCGCCCGATGCTCATCGCCTCCCCCACGCTTTTCATCTGGGTGGTGATGCGGGCGTCGGCGCCGGGGAATTTCTCGAAGGCGAACCGGGGCGCCTTCACCACGCAGTAGTCTATGGAAGGCTCGAAGCTGGCCGGGGTGACCTGGGTTATGTCGTTCCGGATCTCGTCCAGGGTCAGCCCCACCGCCAGCTTGGCGGCGATCTTGGCGATGGGAAAGCCGGTGGCCTTGGAGGCCAGGGCCGAGGAGCGGGATACCCTGGGGTTCATCTCGATCACCACCATGGCGCCATCCTCCGGGTTGATGGCGAACTGGATGTTGGAGCCGCCGGTCTCCACGCCGATCTCCTTTATTATGCGCAAGGCGGCGTCGCGCATGAGCTGGTATTCCTTGTCGGTGAGGGTCTGGGCCGGGGCCACGGTGATGGAGTCTCCCGTGTGCATCCCCATAGGGTCCAGGTTCTCTATGCTGCAGATGATGACGGTGTTGTCCGCCATGTCGCGCATGATCTCCAGCTCATACTCCTTCCACCCCAGGGCGGACTGCTCTATGAGTATCTGACTGACCGGGCTTTGGGCCAGGCCCCAGCGCAACTTCTCCTCGCACTCCTCCTGGGTGTAGGCTATGGAGCCGCCGGCGCCCCCCAGAGTGAAGGCGGGGCGGATGATGGCCGGAAGACCGATCACCTCCATGGCGGCCATCGCCTCGGTCATATTGTTGGCCAGTCGGCTTTCCGGGACGTTCAGTCCAATGCGCAGCATGGCCTTTTTGAACAGGTCCCTGTCCTCGGCTTTTTCTATGGATTCAAGCTTGGCGCCGATAAGCTCCACGCCATATTTTTCCAGCACGCCGCTTTTTGCCAGGGCCACGGCGGTGTTCAGTCCGGTCTGCCCCCCCACGGTGGGCAACAGGGCGTCGGGGCGCTCCTTGGCGATGATCTTCTCCACCACCATGGGAGTAACCGGTTCGATATAGGTGCTGTCCGCCATTTCCGGGTCGGTCATGATGGTGGCGGGATTGGAGTTGACCAGGCACACCTGATACCCCTCCTCGCGCAGGGCCTTGCACGCCTGGGCGCCGGAGTAATCGAATTCGCAGGCCTGGCCTATGATGATGGGCCCGGCCCCGATGATCATTATCTTTTTAAGATCGGTTCTTTTTGGCATTTCACAATCTATCAGTGGCGGCTGTCATTCTCAAGCCGCCGCGGTTTTGTATATCTCGTTCACGTTTATGTTCCGCGCCCTCTCGCTCATCAGGCTCATGGAGGCCAGGCGATGGATGAACTCCTCCAGGCCCTCGCCTTTGTTGTCGCGGATCTGTTTCATCTGGGTGTAAATGAATTTGTATGCGCTGGCCGGATGGCGACAGAAGCCGTTGAGCATGTACCATTTCAGATTAAGGTCCACTATCCGCGCCTCAAAAAGGTCATGCTTGCGGAACATGCTCGCATTCTCCACCCCATCCACTATGAAATATTTGTCCAGGTACATGGCCCACAGCTTCAATTGCTCCCCGGAGGCCCATTTGACCCAGAACACATCGTGGATGTTCTTTTTCAGCGCTTCGAGGGTATGGCGCTCCCTATCCGATATCTCATGCTTTCCGGCTATATAAAAATCCACAGGGGAGACTCCCTCCACAGTCTTGGCGTAGTCGAACATGAACCACTCGGTGAAAAGCGCCATCCTGTTTTCATAGGAGGTGTCGTCCAGATATGCCGTGCCGGTCATTTTCCGGTAAACGGTGAGGGCTCGTCTGGCGTCAGACTCCAGTTGCCCTTCCGATATGAGCTGGTGCAGGTTGTCCAATGTCTCTTTGAGCATGGAGCCTTAACCTCTGTTATCGTCCATCAACGCGGCGAACCTTTGGAAAAGGTATGACGCGTCGTGGGGGCCAGGGGAGGCCTCAGGGTGATATTGGATGCTGAAAGCCGGATCCTGAAGGCTCTCCAGCCCTTCCACAGTGTTGTCGTTGAGGTTTATATGGGTGACCTTCACATTAGCAGGGGTCGTGGCGGGATCCACCGCGAAGTTATGGTTCTGGGATGTGATCTCCACCTTTCCAGTGGCCAGGTTCTTCACCGGGTGGTTGCCGCCATGATGGCCGAACTTGAGCTTGTATGTTTTCGCCCCCAGGGCCAGGGAAAGGATCTGGTGCCCCAGGCATATGCCAAAAACTGGCGCGCGGCCGATGAGCTTTCGCGCGGTCTCCATGGCATAGGTAACCGGCTCCGGGTCGCCGGGGCCATTGCTGAGGAAAACACCGTCCGGCTTTAGCGCCAGGATTTCCTCGGCCCCCGCTGTGGCCGGGACCACCGTCACCGCGGCGCCTATGGCCGCCAGGTGGCGCAGGATGTTTGTCTTTATCCCCAGGTCGATGGCGACCACATGGAACCGGGGGGGAGCCGATGGTTTGGAAAACCCCTTCCCCAGGGCCCACAGCCCGTCCTCCCATTGATAGCCTGTCTGGCAGGTGACCCCGCGCACACAGTCCACCCCTTCGAGCCCCTTGAGTCTGGCCGCCTGCTCCCGCAGCGCGTCGATCCCCTGGCCATCGGAGCTGATAACCGCCGGCATGGCGCCCTTCTGCCTGATATGCCGGGTGAGAGCGCGGGTATCCAGCCCCTGGATGCCGACGATCCGGTTTTCCTCCAGATAGGCGCCCAGGGTCATCTGGCTGCGAAAGTTGGAGGGGATGGCGCTTTCTTCCTTGATTATGAAACCCCGCAGGAAAACCTTGCGCGATTCCACATCTTCGCTGTTCACCCCCACATTGCCTATCAACGGATATGTCATGGCCACCATCTGGCCATCGTAAGACGGGTCGGTGAGGATCTCCTGGTATCCTGTCATGGAGGTGTTGAACACCACCTCGCCATGGGTCTGGCCCCGCATTCCCAGTGGCTTCCCGGCGAACACCCGTCCGTCCGCCATCACCAGATACGCCTGGCTCATATATTAAATCCGCTCCCTGGCCGCCGGGCCTCATGGAGGGGGAGGATGAAACTAGCTAACCACATTTTTGTAAACAACCTTTCCTTTCACTATTGTATACGAGACGCGCCCCTTCATTGTCCATCCATCGAAGGGGGTGTTGGTGCTTTTCGACCGGAACCTGGAAGAATCGACGGTCCATTCCGCTTCCGGGTCTATTATTGTAATATCCGCCACGGCGCCAGGGCCCAGGCTGCCCCGCTCCAGCCCCAGGATGCGGGCCGGGTTCCGGCTCATCACTTCCACCATCTTCGTCCTGGTCAACACCCCGGCGCGCACCAGCTCCAGGGTCAGGCCCACGGCGGTTTCCAGCCCCACCACTCCGAAAGGCGCCTTTTCAAACTCCACTTCCTTTTCCACCCTGGCATGAGGGGCGTGGTCGGTGGCGATGGCGTCCAGGGTTCCGTCCGCCAGCCCCATGCGCACCGCCTCCACATCCTTTTGTGTTCGCAGGGGAGGGGCCATCTTCGCATTAGTCTTATAGCCTCTGCAAGCCTCCTCAGTGAGGGTGAAGTGGTGGGGGGTGGCTTCGGCGGTCACCCTCACCTTTCTTTTTTTCGCCGCCCGGATCATTTCCACCGCGCCGGAGGTGGAGACATGACAGAAGTGGATGGCGCAGCCGATATATTCGGCGATGGCGATATCCCGGGCCACCATCACATCCTCGCCCACCCTGGGGGCGCCGATCAATCCCAGCTCGCTGGAGACCGGGCCTTCGTTCATGTGGGTTCCGGTGGTCAGGGCATGGTCCTCGGCGTGCTCGAGCACGATCAGCCCGAACATGTCGGCGTAAGTCATGGCGTCGCGCAAAAGGGCGGTGTTCATGACGCATTTTCCATCGTCGGAGACGGCCACCACTCCCGCCTCCGCCATCTCCCCGATGTTGGCCAGGTTCTGCCCCATCAGCCCCTGGGAAACCGCCCCCACAGGGAAGACGTTCACCGGGCATGATTTGCGGCCAGCCTCCAGAATGAACTCAGTGACGGAGGCGCAGTCGTTCACCGGGTCGGTGTTGGCCATGCACACTATGGAGGTGAACCCTCCCGCGGCGGCGGCTTCCCCCCCCGACTTGATCGATTCCTTGTATTCATATCCCGGCTCGCGCAGGTGGACGTGCATATCCACCAGGCCGGGGGTGACCCACATCCCCTTTGCGTCGATCACCTTTTTGGATTGCGCGGCCAGTTTCTTCCCGGTCTGGACTATCACACCCTTTTCGACCAGGATATCCATCGTCCCGTCCACTCCGCAGTCGGGGTCGATCAGGTGTCCGTTTTTTATCAGCAAGTCGCCCATGTCAAACTCCTCAAGCTTCCGGCTGGGCGCCGCCCAGCAATAGATACAACGCCGCCATCCGCACCGCCACGCCATTGGTAACCTGGTTCAGGATCACGGACCACGGCCCTTCCACCACATCAGGGGAAATCTCCACTCCCTGGTTGATGGGGCCGGGGTGGAGCACAATGGCCTGGGGGGAGGCGTGTTTCATATGGGCGGCGGTGAGCCCGAAATAGCGGGAATATTCCCTCAGGTTGGGGAACTTGCATCCCTCCAGGCGCTCCTTCTGGATGCGCAGGGCCATCACCACATCGGCGCCGCGCACCGCCTCGGCCACGTCGGTGGTGTGGTGGGCCACCATCTGGCCAATATTGGTGGGCAGCATGGTGGCGGGCCCGCAGGCGGTGACCTCCATCCCCAGCCTGGCCATGCCGATCATGTTGCTGCGGGCAACCCGGCGGTACATTATGTCCCCCAGGATCGTCACTTTCAGCCCCTCCATGTCCTCCCTTCGCTCGTGAATGGTCATCAGGTCCAGCAGCGCCTGGGTGGGGTGCTCATGGCGGCCATCCCCGGCGTTGATCACGGGGCACGCCATCCAGTTGGATAGCAGATGCGGTACGCCGG
>Ga0224511_10001904_pt1 | contig 13385 bp, 9 predicted proteins | sample SF_May12_sed_USG_2_FD_169988 | JGI IMG/M metagenome (GOLD analysis project Ga0224511, IMG submission 169988) | Sediment microbial communities from San Francisco Bay, California, United States - SF_May12_sed_USGS_8_1 | ecosystem: Environmental > Aquatic > Marine > Sediment | place: USA...
ACCTCGAGTTAGTTGGGCTAGGGATGGCCGCAGATGGATTTTGTCAGGGGGAGGGGGTGGGGTCAGGCCTCTATCATTGCGCAATAATGGCACTAACACTCGCTGATTGAACTAAAAAACTGCACTCTGAAATCCTATTTCTAGATGTTTGTTGTACATTTTCTCTATTCGGACTTGCGTTACTACAAGTCTGATATGCACCTGGCAGAGATTTTTCCAAGCATCAGCACGTAAGCCGAGAAACCAATGCAGACACATGTTAATTTCCTATCACGAGGCCAATTCTGCTGCGTCGACAGTCTGAAAAGTGCATCGCATGGTGCCTCCTGAGTGTTTTCTCCCTAAAGCTCCCTATGTAGTGCTCCCTATAGCACTCCAACTCTAAAGTTGACCATGTTTTCCAGCCATGCCACATTTCTTGGAGTCCATTCGGAAGCGAGCGAGTACACTGTGTAGAGATACGGAAAGTTCAGAATGCTGTATCTTCCTAGATTTGATTACTCGCTGCACTTCTTATATACGAAGAGCAAATTCATTGTCCTCTGCAGCTGTCACCTGCGATGATTCTTCAAAATGAGTGGTAAGTGAAATGAAGTGGGCGACGACGCTGGTGACACCGCTGCAATGCAGCTGAAAGTGGGCGTCGTATTCCAGTGCACCATCGGTGGGAGAGCGGTGTTGCATGCTCTATTTTTTCAGAGGCGAGTGAGGGGTAACCAATGACAGTGCGGATTTGAATTTCTCGTCCTACCGGGTTCGCCCTTGACCTATATATCGGAAGCGGAAGTCGTCAGGTTAAACCAAAACTCCATTACCATTGGTCACTGCTCGCTCACCTCGTGACAAATAGGGGTTGCAGTATCTGCTTGTGTAAAATCCCAGCGCTGGCGCTGAAATCCCGCTAACCACGCATCGGTGTCTTGTAAACTCTCTATGAGAGTGATGACAAAATAATTGACTGGCAGTACTAACAGTATTAACAATATCCCTAGAACTAGAAGCATTACATTTTCTTCAACCATACTTATCTCTTACAGTTGTATACTTTCTAACTGGAGGCTACCTCAACACAACAGTCCAGGAGCACATCACCCAGCACAGTTTTGGCCTCGTGTTGGCTCATTGTTGTCAGATTCCTTTAAAAATTTGTTTTCATAATGGTATCATGAGGGTCGGTTCTCTCGCCATGCATACATGTAATCAGATAAATGAAGTGAATGAATGGAATAACATTGACCGTTTTAGGTATGCTAGGCTAGTTCTGCAATCATGCAGTGCTGGCCTCATTTCTAATCCTAAGTTATTTCTGTAAGCCCGTACTTGCCGACTAGTATTGCTCCTATGAGTAAGCCATGTAAATATATAATTGATCACTTTTGCTTTTGTTAAAATACAACCATACACCAATTTGCGTTTTGTAACTCTGTTCTGGTGAAATCCTGTTCAAGGAGTTCGGATTGGGATTCATTGGCTCTTGAATCGAGGTAGTTATGAGATTGGCGAGTGTCATACGATTCTCTGAGTTGACCTGTGCTCGCTCTGTTAGCGTTTAAAGTGTAACTGAACTAAAAAAAACATGGTCTCACAGTGTGCCATTCATCTCATTTCTTAAATCTTATTGCTTAAAACCTGCTGCCTCAAATGCCCGATAAGTTATGACACAATACGATGGTGGGCGGAGCATAGTGATTCTCGTCAGTTTCGCCCCTATCTAAGCACAGATCCAGTAGACAAGCTGCTTATACTCACTATATAGGCTTATATGACCTAACAGAAAATGAAGTCGTTTTTGCTTGTTTTAGCAGTTTTTGTTCGGAAATTCACTCCATGTACAATGTATCCATGCTATAAGCCATCTTTTGTGAATTTTTGACGAGATTACAAAATATGAAAATAACTTGGAGTCAGCATGGTGGCCGATTGATTTCGCTTAGCAAGGCAAGCAAGCGTGTGATCGTCCACCTTTAGCAAGGGTTATTTTGTAACAACGGTCATTGGTAAGCATTACCTATGACCTGACTAACAAGTAACAACAGGAATCTCATCTCCCTAGCCGTCAGGCATTGTGAATACCTGACTAAGTGGTAAAAAAATAACGCTACCTTGCTAACGCTTGCTTCAAACGGCCAAATCTGGCCGCGCTGAGATCAAAGACGGTAACCCCAGCGCGAGCCAGAGTGGATAGCACAGGCATGGTGTCATGCTATTCGCTCTGACTCGGGCTAACGCTCACTAGGAACGATGTTGTAATGGAATTGAACAATCATTTTTAAAAAAGGACAGTTTTACACGGAGTTGTCCTCCAATTTGGGTCGATGTAGCGTTTCCACTTAATTTGCTTAGTCTGCTGGACACAGCATGTGTATTTCAGCACACCGTGTTGAAATGGGTATGTCCATATTCAGCTGTTTGAAGCAAGCATAGGTCAACAATTTTTCAGCCGAAGAGTGCGAAGATTTTGACTTGTGCCCGCCGTGGTTTTAACGAATGTCTTAAGGCGAATCCGACGCGACCTCTGATCCACTTTAAGCTACAATAGTATGGAGAAGATAATGAAGGCAGATTAATCAAGTTATGACTACTATATACCAATAGCTGTAGTTGTTTCCATGTCCTTTCTGTGCTTTTAATATGTACCCTTTCACTACTTGTAAATCATGTGTTGTTTAAATGGGTGTTCACACTTCAGAAAACACTACATGTAGCTTTATGGGTTGTGCAAAAGGTAGCTCCTAGCAGGTATTAGAGTTGGATTTCCTGTAATTAATAACAGCGGACATCCTTTGATGGCGAATACCGCTCGAGTTGCGGAATTAATGCTGACTAAACTTGAAATAAACACAGTTCTGGGCAAGATAGAATCTTTTTGTAGCAAGCCTTGTGTGGGCCAAGTCGAACATCCTTTCTCCTCAGTCGTCGCCCTGATTCTCTCGGAGTCTATGCGCAGAACTCAAAGTACTGGCGGAAGTCCCATAACTACACAACCCTTCCTCAATACTTCAAGCAGAAAGGCTATCACACTGTGTCACTTGGCAAAGTGTTTCATCCCGGTAACACTGCATTAAGTTCTCGGCTGCTACCACTGCGGACGATCCGTGAATTTCCCAGTTCAAGTGTTATTCACTGTATGCTCCACCTCAGTTTTTAAACCTTTCGTTACCGTCCTGTCAGCAATTTTCCTTGAGAAAAACTGAGATGCCACAATGTTTGGTTTACAGGCCAAATTTCTGGTAAAAAAGATGACTACCCATTTAGCTGGTCGGATGAGCCATATCACCCTTCCACAGAGGCATACCGACGGCAACCTGTGAGTGATGTGCATCTCGCTGCCCCTTGCGTCTGTGTTGTGATTCACTGACCCGCTTACGTTGGGGCGTCAAGATTCAATTGGAAAGTTTCACAAACAGCTTTTGATTCATTGTTATGTTATAGTCGATTATCACAGTGACATAGAGGTCACTGGTTACCACCATTGATTTCGCAAGAATTAGTATCTATTCCTCGCTGCACTCAAATTGCTCATATTCTAACGATTAAGTCACAATTTGTTACTCTGTGGGATTCAATTTGGATGATAATGGAGACCTTGTGCATTAGAGAGTGACTTTGTAATGACCATAGATAAATTAGGAAACCTAGATTGCGTACAAGTCGACTCTACGGTACTTTTGGACTCAACGACTGTCCCTACCGAGGGCTACCATATTGCTTTTTGAGCAATCCCAAAATGTACCTCACAAGGTCTCTAATGTATCTAGCCATGGGAGGTCTTCTGCTGTAGTTTCTGTGTATTTCTCTCTAGGTATGCAGAGGAACAGATGGTAAACTGTATGAAAATGTGGTCTGTCCGGTGAATATAACCTCACAACCAGAAGGGACACTTCCAGACATACAGACAATTGATAGGTAAGCTTAGGGCACCCTTCGTTGTACATCATAATATGATTTACACAAACTGCAAACTATTAGTCTCCGACTACTGGTGTTGTTCCCGATCGTTGATTCAAATATAACACTTATTTTTGCATATTAATGAGGAATAACCCCATTGTACTTCCTATCAAATATTTATCACTTAGGAAACTCTATTTTAGATGATTCCATGAAGGTTTGCGGCCCTCATCAGTGTGGCTGTAGTAACGCCTAAACTGCCATATCGTAGCGCAATGGTAGAGAACCCGCTTTGCTCACTAGACATGTAAATGTGACATTATACTTCAATAGGTGCTCATTCACTGTACTGTACTGCACTGTCCTATGCGGCATCGCACTGCACTGCTGTATTGTGGAAATTTGCCTGGACTAGAAAAAAACTCACTCAGCTTTCCCTTTAATCAAACAGAGTGATCCCTGTATGTCCTCGTTAAAGTGTTGGTGAGCTGAAAAACATGGTTTCACATTGTACCCTTGGTCTCATTTCTTGGAAGATCTTGCTCAAAACCTGCTGCCTCAAATGCCTGGTAAGGTTTCACACAATATGATGGTGAGAGGAGCTTAGCAATTCCCGTCGGTTTCATCCCTATATAAACACGGGTTCGGTAGTCAAGCTGCTGGCTCACTATACAGTATAGGCTTAACTGAACTAAAAAAACACGGTCTCACAGTGTGCCATTTATCTCATTTCTTAGATCTTATTGCTTAAAACCTGCTGCCTCAAATGCCCGATAAGGTATGACACAATACAATGGTGGGCGGAGCATAGTGATTCTCATCGGTTTCTCCCCTTTCTAAACACAGATCCAGTAGACAAGCTGCTTACTCACTATATAGGCTTATATGACCTAAACAGAATATGAAGTTGGTTTTGCTGTTTTAGCAATTTGTTAAAAAATTTACTCAATGTTCAATGTATTCATGACAAGTCATCTTTGGTGAATTTTTGATGAAAATACAAAATATGAAAAAATAATTTGTTGTCAGCATGGCCGATTGATCTTGCTTAGCAAGGCGCCGGGTATAACGATTATTCAGTCATTAGCAAAGACTATGGCATACAAACTGTCATTGGTAAGCATTACCAATAAACTCAATAATATAACAAATCACCGCAGGAATCTCGTCATCCTAGCCATCAGGCATCATAAATGCCTGCCCATAATTGGTAGAAAAGCATCGCTAATTTGCTGTCAACAACTTTTCGACCGAACAGTCTGACTCATGCCCGCCATGTTTTGACCGGCTTCAAAAGTGAATTCGATGCAAACTCCTATACACTCCAAGTACTATTCTCTTAATGCTATATATTCCCTCAGGCGTCTTTTGTTTTATAGAGCGATAGAAGATCTGTCCAGATTAAATCGGTCTCAGAAACCGTTTCTGTTGGCTGTTGGTCTACACAAACCACACATCCCTCTGAAATACCCTGAGGAATATGACAGTAAGTGACTGCCCTGTGAACATTAGACACTTACTAGGTTTAGCTGTGTCGCTAGTCAGCTGAGCTCTTTATTAACAATTAATGATAATCATGTAGCCTTTGTGCGCATTGAACGACAGCATTGAATATTGAAAGGGAACCTCCTGGATGTGTTATGTGTTTTAAATAACCACTGGGTCTTAGTCTGGCAATACTGGATCTCTGGTGAATGACATAAGACCGGCTAAATACCTCGCTGTAAAAATTTGAAGCGAATGAAAAATGAACAGAAATCATTTTTATCCAATACACTCAACGCTGTATAGAACCAGACGGCTTTCATTGATCGCTGTGGAATTTAGTTGAAGAGCGACTGCAGAAGTCTAACATACAAATTGCTATTGTTATACAATTTGATTTGATCTGATCTAAAAATTTTATTTTACTCCTATAACCTAAGGGGGTAAACTGTCAATGGTAGACACACTTTGGAGTTGTGTTCCCCATTCATAAAGGAAGGCAACCCCATATTCATTGCACCGATAGCAAGTGCGACCTTTTACCAAAAACGAATAGCAGTCACTCAAGTAACTACGGCCTGAATGGGCCAAATAGAATGAAAATGAGATCCAATCACTAAAACTTAGTGACCTAATGATATTTACTCCCTCGGAATATAAAGTTGAACTCGGAATTGAACATAATACCGGAGAAGACTGAACTTATAATAAGGTGCTTTTTTTAGATTTCCCTTGCCCTACATTGAGGCCGTTGTGCTCGGGCCTCTATCCATAGGTGGAAATACCAAATGCAATTCGGTACTCGTTACCATTACTTGTTCCATTTTGTGGAACGAAAATGGTAACGATTAGCTCATGAAGATTCAATATCGTAGTCAGTCACAATCAGAATGCATTTGATAGTCTCATTCTCTCAATTACTGGCTCACCTGCATTCAATGGTTATGAAGTTTGTTAGTACCCGACTAAAACCACTAGCTTCTAGTACTACTAACTAATGACTCAGTAAGTATAGTACTGGTAGCTATTAACTTTTATCCACACCCCGACCGATTTTGGCGAATTTAGTCAACTAGTTGACGTAACCCGATATCAAGTGGTTTAAAAACAGTGCAACCTATTAACTTGGTTTATCCTAAATAGCGTAATCGATTGCGAGAACTTTATTTTTTTACACTGAATTTAAAGAAAAGAGCTCCCAAATAATTAAAGTAATATTCGCTCAATGCCATTTTTATTTATATTTATTATTTGGTAAGTCTGGCGTTTTTGTGCCGGATCCCCTGTAAGTGTATCTCTGAAAGTAGCAGGAACATGTATTTGTAACTGATACACAAAATAACAGTGGATCGGTAACAAAATATTCGATACAAAAAAAGAAACTTTTCTAACCCTGCTTCTATCATTGCGCAATTATGGCATCAACACTCGCGGATGTGAAAAACTGCGTTCTGAAACCTTATTTCTCCATTTTTGTTGCAAGTCTAGTATATGCACCCGCAAGAGATTTTTCCAAACATCAGTGCGTAAGATGAGAAATCAATGTGAACACCAAAAACTGTGTTAATTTCCATAGGTTCTTTTACATAAGGTTTATCAGGAGTCTATTTTGTCCAAGCAGGTGCCAGAACCAGAGTACAGAGCGCGACTGAAAAAAACAACATGTATTGGCTGTGACTGAAAGTGATTTGCATCATGTGGACAGAATTTCGAGATTGAAAGTGGGCACGAACGCGCTCAGTTGAAAAATCAGCTGTATGTCAAGGTTACCAATCTCAAGGTCGCAAATAGATAGGGTTTTTGTGTTGGAATAACATATCACAAACATTCGGCGGTTAGTGATGAGTTGCTGTTGAGAGAGGACAACTTCGATGCAATTGAAAATGTTCACGCGATTGCCACAAAAAGTTCTATTGCGACTGATGGAAATGACCCAACCATGCCTGTTAAAGGAATATGTGTTGAGCTTATGACCACAGGGTTTTTGCCCAAAACTTTATAAAGTTCAGTTCTGCTACACCAACACATGCTATCCGTCCTAAAAATTCTTCCATTTTGTAGAGTTGTATCCCCTTTCCTCAATCACATTGCCATCCAATCGTTGGAAGAGAAAGGGATTTCCCAGTATTGCTTGGAATCCCTGGATGTCTATTAAAGAGAGGCATGATATCGCCGAACTCAATGTATCCTTTCCCTATGGGAAGATGAAGGATTCGTATGAAGTATGTCAGCACATGAGTCATAAAACTATTTTCTCCTCTTGAAAATAACTCAATGGCATAGGTACAATGATCTGTTGATGATCCATTAGTCAACAAAATCTCATTGTAAGATTTATCATCAATAGAATTCAGAGATCGGTTGTTTTCATTGACAGATTATAAGCCTCTATGTGTTCTTTGAGGACATGTCATTGAGGTGCTCAGGTCGTCTTATATTTCCTGTTTTTTCACACAGGTCAAGGTTACTCGTGGTTATTACTCGGCAATCAGTTATATTGATGCTCAGATTGGTCGGATACTGGGGAGTGTTGAGAATAATGGTTTATTAAACAACACAGTTATAGTCTTTATGTCTGATCATGGTGAGTCGTATTATGCCTTCACTTTCACCCCCTTATCTATGACGATTTTATCTGTCCATCTCGGTATTTTTCTCTATTCCGGTACTTGGCTGTCTTATTCAATGGACCCGCTTCTACCTGGGGCTTGTTGGAACGAGAGGAGCTAGGATTATTGTGAGGAGCTTACACTCTCAATGGAAGCCGGCCATGACCCGGATTCAATCTAAGGTGTTCGCGGTTGTGAGCCCAGCGTTCTATCACTGAACTATACTGCTCTGATGTGCTCTCTTTGATAACTCCATCCTGGCCTAGCTTAATTTACACGTAGTTTGAACCCATGTTTTTGAGAAACCTTCACAGGCCATTTTATTTCATGTGGATGGTATCACTTGGTCTCTCGGTGGGCCATATTGCATTAGAAGGTGTATGGGCACCTGCCTCTACCTGTATATGAACAATGCACCATCTAAGGACGCGCTTAGGTTATCACTATTAATTCTGTGACCTCAACTATGGGTCTGAAACATGACATCGTACTGATGAGCATACATGAATGGGTGATCTCATAACAGAGTCATAGGTCTTCAATGAGCTTTGGGGGACACTTTCAGGTTGGCTAATTTCCCACTCACAGTTCATTATTAAGAATCTGTAACACCCGATTGATACCTGACAGGCTGTTACTAGCAAACATTATATGGCCACTCAAAGGAAACCCCAATATATTGAAAATGATGGACTAGAAACACTAGCGGTAACTGTTTGGTCACCACTGGCAGGCCAGCAGTGATGGAAATCCCCTAGCAAAAAGTAAAGTGTAATTAGTAAAATTAGGTCACGCCGTCATTGGTCACCACCGTTTCTGCTGCTCCGTTATTGATGCGGGACTGAAGTACATCATTTTTAATCATTATCGCTAGTGTGAACCCACCTTTACAAGAAATTATTTGCTTCGCTCAGAATATCAACTGGATGACTAAAGTTATTCAATCACTCTTAAATTCAGTGTCTCTGTGTCAGGCTGGTCGCTGGGCGAACATGGAGAATGGGAGAAATACAGCAATTATGATGTGGCTACCAGGGTGCCATTCTCAATATACACCCCGGGCATCACGCATAGAAAAGGTAAAAACTAAAATCTATCCCATTTAACAGCCGAATCTATATTCAGGCAGGTGCAGGTAAATACATGTGATGTACTGAGCAGCAAATGACGATTGAAATATCTAAAGCGCATGCGCATTCGGTTTCAACTTTGGTATGGATATGTGTACTAGCAATTGCCATTCACAAGGCCAAACAAACCGATCCGCTTCTGAGATCATTAATTGGTACAGGAATTGGTACAATTATAAATTATGAGTTGATGTTCCTTTACAACCAGCTGCGATTTACAGTGCACCGAATTTACAGAGTTGTCTACTGTTTCCATAAAATCTACAGCGAGTCCAATCAAACTGTTTCGTTTTGATGACAGCAGAACTCCATGAGACTGTCTGCAGGTTCGGCCTCGTAACTGCGGACTGATTACTGATCCTTATATTCATATTAATGGGTTCCAGTCTGCCCTTCCCAGACTGAAACCCATGGTTAGAAAATACATGTGCCGGTATTATGTCTATACTATGATTTAACACTGGTTGGATGGTTTGTAGTCTATGAGATGACTGAACTGATTGATCTCTTTCCTACCCTCACTGACATTACAGCGATCGGTAATATTAGTAAATGTTTGAGCAAATCCACTCTTCTCTGCACGGATGGGAAAAGGTGAACGATTTCTTTACTCATCCCCGCATGATTGTTTTTTAATGATTAGAACATCCATGGGGATAGTGAATAGCTCAACCGTGAAAACCTGGATTCCGATCCCAGGCATGGCAAGGTCCCATTGTGAGTGTGAGCTCCTCGTCTCCCCAAATGCCAATGCCGAGACGGTCACAATCATTGTGAAGTCAAGGGCCATTATAACTGCTGTTCTACATGAACGTTATCAATAATTTCGTCGCAAACCTGACCATTAAGATCATGCTTGTAAAGCTGCGCTGTTATCTCATACGAGTTTTCCAGTGCAGATTTGGACAAGTTGCGCATTCATTGCGGTAGGCGTATTTTATGCAACAACTCCAGCTTAATTGCATCTCGGTATCATTTAGCCTGCTACCATTGATGAATGGAGAGAGTGTACCTGGGTATCAAAATATAAGCTACACACAGTACCCTCGACCTAGTGTCTTACCACAAAAGGACAGCGATCAGCCCAAACAAGACAGAATTCTATACATGGGATATGCCACCAAATCAACAGATAAGGTAACAAAACGAGTTGAAAGTTATGCCGCTTTCATAACCAAAACAAATTCTCCATTTACCACATAAATTAGTGAACTGTTGTTTCTAACCATTTCACATGTTGAAACAACCTGGTTTGGAAAACTGCCTTTTCACCGAATGGTATGGCTCTAATTTTATCAAGCTGTTTAGCTATGAATCTTTCTAATTTGAGGCCAAAAGTTAGAACATCTTCCTAGGTACAAGTACATAACCACTGAATATCCACTCCCTATCTGTACTGGTAAAACAATACCTCATCAAACAACTGACAGTCTGTGACTAATAACTGGCCACCGAGTACAATGAAAGTTCATGTACAGGTTTGTATGGTTATTCTTGGTTTTACAATCATTAACCCGTACCATCCATATTTCCATATCTGCATTTCATAGGTTTACATTGCCTGGATGACATTTAACACGCCTGAGTCTAGTCATTCTCTAATAGTTGCTCGGGAGCTTTATGACATGAGAAAAGATCCGGAGCAAAACTACAATCTGCTTGCAGAACAAAAACATGTGACCAATCAGTCTGTGATGTTTGGTGCCATTTCATTACCTATTCGGTCAGCTCGAAGACTTCCAGGCCATAATTGGGATCGATTTTTTTGTCGTAATTCTATTGCCATCAAAGCCACATAGATCACAGGCTCATAATGGTATCCGGGTGTTTCCAAAACTTACATGTACAAAGGGAAAAAACAAGATAATTTCATTAAACTAGAAAACCTACCCCATTACCCAACCAAACGACCGACAAACTAGCAATAATGGTCCATTTTCATTGGAGGTAGTTATCAATTTTTTATGCCATAACATATCGGTAAATTAGTGTATATTTGGTGGAACTTTATTATTTATATGTTTTACACTAGACATGTATCGGTTGTCAGAATGGCATATGTTGTTGTACTCAATAAAATAGTCACATATTTATATGTACATTGTGTAATAGGGTACTAATAATTACAACACTCCAGTCCGAGAGAAAACCTTTGCTGATATTACTACCAGTGATGTAAAACATAAATCATTGGGAAGTAGGTGACGCACCGAGTGGTATGTGCTGCTCGGGCACTGTCGCTGTCTTCTCTAGGATTTTCTGTGGTTGGGTCAGTGGTCCCACAGCAGCAGCATGCCGTAATCCCTCTGCATCTATCAGATCTCCAGGTGTCGCCTTACTAGCCAACTCTACCAGCTGCTGCGTCACATCAGCCGCTAGTTCCTTCTCCTTCTCTGGCGCTGCTCTCTCTGATTTCGTGCGTCGATCAGCATTTGTCAGTCGTTCTGTCTGCATTGTTGACAGCGTTTCGATGCTGTCGGCGGTTTTACCGAGTGCGGTCTGTGCCGGCGATTCAGCGAATGAATCCAGGAAGGAAATGTCTATGCCAAGCTCTGAGAGACTGCGAAGAGAATCCAGGTCTACCTTCACCTCTTTACCTTCCTGCCTGCCGGCCTTTATCTTGGCCCACACCTACAGGAGAGTAACCCTGTATCAGGTAATGCTAAAATGGGGGCATCGACAAATTCATTCTAATTGAGGGTTTTTGGCAGAAAAGACCGGGCGCAACTCCCTGACTGATGCTAAGTGTGTGATGGCTCAACGGCCCTAAACCATAACCCATACAGGATACAAATGATTTTGTTCTCCCCTGACATCCACATCCCTTATATCTGAGTTTGCTTCATTTCTGACTCTACGATTAATTTTTCATTGTTCTACACGGGCACTTGACTCTTACTTAACAGACCTCTGGGACTTGTTGCAGCAATAGAAGCTAAGAATTGAGTAGCTCATACTCGCAGTGGGCGATCAGCATGACTAGGACATGACTAGAGGTCGGGATCTTTTGATCTTGAGCCAAGCGCTCAGGCAAACGAGTTAATCCACTATTTTTCATAGATGACGCTTCATCAAGATATTCGGTGCATTCGCGTGCTCGCGTTTTTCTGCTAAACTGCTCAAGAGCGCGATCGAAGAGCGCAATCCAAAAAAGCATCTTTCACTTTCGGTCGCGATCTGCGACCGAAAGCACACAAACAGAATCCCGCGACCAAAAGCAGTTGGGAGAGAACAACTCTGATCCAATCAAAGTCCATCCTGAACTCGACAGCGTTTCCTCACCGCGACCAAAATTTTTCCAAAAAGTTCGGTGGCGAGCACGCGAATGCACCTATTCTCTCATCACTGAACACATTGATTGCAGTTGTTAATTCACTGACCTGAGAGTGTCGACCGCCTGTCAGCCCCTCGGCAAGTTTATCAATCAGTTCAGTGATATAAGGATCCGTATCAGTGATAAAGGCACGCAGACTCTCCATATACATGACTCCCGCCTCTGATCCATACGCTGACATCAACAGGTCTGACTCAGCTCGGGTCAGCGTAGCAAACGATGAGTCATAAATTGGGGCGTTGCTAGCGTAGCTGCCGTACGTCTGCAGGTACTGTAGCGGCTTGACGTGCGTGCTCTCATCATCCACCTGCACCATCTCCAGGAAACTTTTACCTAAAGATCAAAACTGAAGAAATAAGTGTGAATTTCAAAACCCGTAACGATGGTTATCCTCCAGGGGAGGATAACTCCATACCTGTGACTGACATATGAAGAGTACTTTTCACAACATTATCAAAACATCATGCAGGCGTGTGGGCATCTCAGCCTACACCATTATGGATACATTCTCTAGGTTAGACCTTCGCTAGACCTTTGCCCGACTATAAACACACTAATCACTTAGCTACATATGTCTATTACCTGTACGCAGTTTTCTGGCTTTCTCCCCGATTGTCACCACCCTTTCTTTCTCACTGATAACTCCACTATTGTCTGGATTCACTATGTTCAGAGTTGTGCAGCCCGACTCATCCATTCGCAGAAAGCCAATCTTGGCATTACCCTGCACCGCTTTTAACCTCTCAGCTGCTAGTGCTGCTTTCTCCTACAAAATGACAGTGGGTAGTTTGGTTTTAACTGTGACTTACAGCATTGAATCCGCGAGCTATATTAGTGTCTGTATCGGATTTGCTTCTTTTTTTTACTTGTCTATACTCCACATTATTATTCCCTGTACGGGGTGATGGAGTTTGCTCCCTGGTTAACGGGGGGGGG
>Ga0224511_10001905_pt1 | contig 13383 bp, 10 predicted proteins | sample SF_May12_sed_USG_2_FD_169988 | JGI IMG/M metagenome (GOLD analysis project Ga0224511, IMG submission 169988) | Sediment microbial communities from San Francisco Bay, California, United States - SF_May12_sed_USGS_8_1 | ecosystem: Environmental > Aquatic > Marine > Sediment | place: USA...
GTAAAAAAGAAGTGCTTACGATCTCTAAAGGTGCCATATGGAACATGAGCATGATTAAGCCAATAAAACCGAATAATAACGCTCTGATTGGGCCGAGAAAATATTGGAAGTAGAGCCAAAATGACAATGGTATAGCTAATGCACCGAAAACAATAAAGCTAAGGGTAAACCTCCACCTGCGCATATGTTTTTTACAGTATCTCCATGTGAGGATGGTAGGCAGTAATAGCAATATCACGCCGGCTAGGCTAATGAGCCATGACACAAATACTGACTGATCTTTATATATGTTAGCTATCCATTCCATGATGATTTTAGCCTTCTAACTATGTGTTAAGGCGCCTTCACGGGCGCAATAGTTTTCTATAATATAACGCCTGGCAGGCGCAATAAAAGTTATATATTGTGTAAAAGACGCCTTTAATAAGAAGCATCTAATATTAAAAAAATATTTGATTAAATAACCAAAGAAAGTAAGCCTGGGCAAGATAAATATATCCCACCCAGTTCTTAAAAAATATACAGCTTAGTTATTTATAAAGCTTTTGAATGCCTGCAATATCACCCGCATTTAAATCACGCTTTTTAATTTCACCTGCTGCCGCATAGGCAAACATAGTTTCATCAACACAGGCACTATCAGGATGTCCCATACCTGCGGCATGTCCTACTTCATGTGCGGCAATACCCAAAGCATCCATAACACCCGTATTAGTGCTGGCATCACCAAAAACAAAAGCCTCGTTATAGACCTGGTCCCACTCAACCAGTCTACGGTCTTTAGGTGGGCCACTAAAAATCCCCCAGACAACAGTTACTGCAATCGTATTATTACTGTCTATGGCCGAATCATTAATAGTAGAAAAATAAACTTCATTCTTATCATCCAGCGGTGTTGTGGTATCAGCGCCATCAATCACCCCGGGCACCTGATTACCAAAAACAATACCATCAACCTGTTCGTTCCAGAGACCGGTTGCAGTTGCAATCGTGGTTTCAACTTCTATTTGAGATAAACCACTTAGATTAGTCGAATCAACCATATAATCTTCAACGGTGATCCATTTTGCACCGCTACCTATAAAAGCATAACAACGCGAAGCTTTGGGGCCGCCACCATTACCAACACCTTCTGGTCTTGCATCATGTGCAGTGCGGTGAATAAATGCATAACCACGCACTTGTTCACCGTTGTGCCTGCCTGTACCCAGGTCATAAATATTTTTAGCAATTTGTTTAGCATTCGCAGGCAAACTGAAAGAACGGGCGGCCTGTGCATTTGAGGTAAGTAACATGCCGAGAACAGTTATTAGCATAAATAATTTTTTCATCATTTTTCTCCATTTAACCCTCTTCCTGAGAGGGAGATCATTTGCAATAACAGGCGACTAGCATACTCCCAAACTACTCCTGCTTTCAACGGATGTAGATTAAGCGAAAGTTTTAACCAAAAGTATCCATTGTAATACTGTCATACCAACCTCTGGCATAGCGCGCTTCCTGTAGGCGATACGCTGCATCGGCCTCTATCGGACTCACTCCACCGCCGGTTTTATAGATACCCTTTTCTTCACTATAGCGGTAAACCGCAGCAACAGAAATTCCGTAATCGGGTGACAACAAGCTGTAGCAGGTATTCACGTATGAAGGATCTGGCATGGCCACGCCCCTCAAAGAAGAAACAATGGCAGCGGCACAGACCTTGCCCTGGCTGTTTGCAGCAAATCCAGATTTGGGCATCACGCCCGCAATACTGGCATCGCCAATAATATAGACATCCTTATGAACTTCAGATTCAAAGGTTCGTTGATCGACAAAACACCAGCCATCGTTATTAGTCAGGCCAGCATGGTGTGCAATGGCTCCTGCTTTTTGAGCTGGAATAAAATTCACTACATCAGCTTTATGCGTATCACCAAATTCCGTATGCAGACTGCGGGTTGCAACATCCACCTCTTCAATGCGTCCACCTTTGCTACCCGCCACCCATTCGATCATGCCGGGATAAAGTTTTTCCCAGCCCTGCATAAACAGGGCCTGCTTGGAAAACTTATCTTTGACATCGAGCACCAGAATTTTCGATTTGGGTTTATGCTGTTTTAAATAATGCGCAATTAAACTAATACGCTCATAAGGCCCGGGGGGACAGCGAAACGGATTTTTTGGTGGCGCCACAATCACCACGCCACCATCGGACATAGCAGTGAGTTGCTGGTGCAATAGTATTGTCTGTGAACCACCCTGCCAGGCATGAGGAATGACCTCAGCATCCGATGCCTGCATACCTTCAACCTCATCCCATTTGAAATCAATGCCGGGGGACAGCACCAGCCGATCATACTCAATCTGCTTGCCGTTATTGAGTGTTACTTTTTTTGCCGCTGCATCCACTTCCTGCACCCGTGCATGCACCATATTAATGCCACGATCAGTCTGAGCGGTGTAATCATGGCTGATGCTATCCATCGTCTGCATGCCACTTATAACCATATTGCTGAATGGGCAGGTAATAAATCGAGACGATGCTTCTATCAATGTGATGTCCAGATTGCTATCAAACCTGCGTAAATATTTGGCACAGGTTGAACCACCAAAACCACCGCCAATAATCACAACTTTTGCTGATGCTGTTTTGCCACAGCCAGTGAGTAAACTGTGTGCAGATAATAACGCGCCTGTTCCACCCAGGAGTTTTATGAATTTTCTGCGAGTATAATTTTTCATCATGATATCCCTAAGGCTGGCTGGAAAAATATTCAGCAATAAGCTGAATTTCTTCATCCGTATAACCGGAAGCATGTCGCCCCATCACCGTCGCTGGACGCTTATCCTCACGAAACTCGCGTAGCGACTGAGAAATAAACTGGGCAGACTTGCCATTGATAGCGGGGATAGCACCCGGACTTTTACCATCGGTACCATGACATGCTGCACAGGAATTACTCAGCATGACAGCACGCGTAATTTCAGTCGCCCAAACCTCACCGGTCTGAACAACTAAACATAATATAAACACTGGGAATATTAGAAGAGTTTTCATAAGCCACACCACATAAAGTTGAACGGCATCTTTACGATGTTTGTTGATAGAAAAAAAGGAACATTGACACGTATCAAACAAACAAAATTACAACAACTAAAACCGAGCCTAAAGCCTTATACCATGATAATGTTACAGCCATCATTTAACAATAATTAATGATGCTATGGATTTTGGCTTTACTGACCTTCTAACGCTACTAGGCTCACTCGGATTATTCCTTTATGGAATGAAAGTCATGAGTGATGCCCTGATGAGGCTGGCCGGTGACCAGATGCGAAGCATTCTCGCCAGCACCACCTCAAACCGTTTTTTTGCCCTGTTAACCGGTTTCTTAATTACTGCCGCCATTCAGTCTTCTTCAGCCACCACCCTGATGGTGGTCAGTTTCGTCAATGCCAGCTTGCTGACGCTCACTGAAGCTGTTGGCGTCATTATGGGGGCCAATATTGGTACTACAGTTACCGCCTGGTTGATCAGCATTCTTGGCTTTAAAATAAAAATGAGCAGCGTAGTGCTACCACTAATAGGAGGCGGCTTTTTACTCACACTTTCAAAAAATGATGCAAGCAAACAGTGGGGTTCTTTTATTATCGGTTTTGCATTGCTGTTTATCGGACTCCAGTTTCTAAAAGACTCGATACCTAACATTGGCGACAATCCTGCTGCTCTGGAATTCCTGGCTGAATATACAACCAGGGGCTACTTATCAATACTCATATTTGTATTTATTGGATTAATACTGACACTCATCATGCAGTCTTCCAGTGCCGCCATGGCTCTGACACTATTGATGTGTTACGAAGGCTGGATAGCTTTTGACATAGCTGCAGCGATGGTGCTGGGTCAGAACATTGGCACAACGATCACTGCTAATCTTGCCGCCATGATAGGAAACTATCACGCCAAACGTGCTGCACGAGCACATATGATTTTCAATGTATTGGGCACTGTATGGATTTTAATAGTTTTCTATCCATTCATTCGTGCAGTGGGACACGTAGTTGAACAAGTAGAAGGGATCTCACCATTTTTAAGTGCCACGGCCATTCCAATCGCTATCTCAATTTTTCACACCGTCTTTAATATTCTTAACGCCGTTGTATTAATCGGTTTTACCGCTTTTATCGTTAAACTGGCTGTACTGATGGTTCCAGCTGTTGAAGAAAAAGAGATAGAAATTGACCAACCACAGTTCCTGACAGAATCATCACTAAAATATATTCAAACTGGCATCAAGGCATTAACCGATGAATCCGTGAGATTACTGCAAAATGCCGCGTACAAAGTATTTGCACATGGCCTGGGAGTTCACCGACATGACCTTGAATCTGAACAGGATATGCACAAGCTCCTTGATATCTCACCCAAAACAATCAAGATAGATATTGATCTGGTTTATGCCACACAAATTAAAATCATCTACAGCCGGATTCTTGATTACGCAACCCAACTACAGAAACTAAGCAAACCTTCGCATGAACAAATTGAGACAATTCGTAACATCCTTGTCGCAGATAGACTCCTTGTACAGGTAGTAAAACGAATGAAACCTTTACAGGAAAATCTTGAACGTTATATGAGCTCTGATAATGAAACCCTACGCAGAGAGTACAACGTATTAAGACGACGCATACTTAAGGTAGTTCGTGAAATCAAGCGCATTGGCCCCGCAGACAATCTGGCCGAACACCTAGAGAAAATCAACAAACAAAGAAGCAAAGCAGAACAAATGGACGTGTTGTTAACGGGGCACGTAGAGGAGCTTCTGGCGAGCGGTGAAATTACCGATGAAATGGCTAGCTCATTAATTAATGACAGCTCTAACGCAGCAAGAATTACCAAGAACCTGATTGACATCGCCGTAATTCTTTATAAACCAGAAGACAAACTTATCGATAGTATTGATGAAAGGAATGCAGAACAGTATCACGCGTAGATACGCCCTAAACACAAACAACTAAAAATACATTGCCATTTATTATTGCTGACACCCAGGACAATAAAAACACGTCTGCCCTGCCCATGTTTTTTTCTCAATCTGGCTAGCACAGCGATAACAGGCCAGTGCCTGTCGACGAAAAACATAAAAACGGGCATCTTCAAAACTTGCGCCCCACGCCATTAACTCCTGCGCATGCTTCAGGTCATTAGTTATACCCTTGCTTTGGTAGGATTGCCGCGCCAGTTCTAATATAGCATTGGCCAGGAAATGTAATTGCTTATCATTTAAATCACGACTACGAACTACAGGGTTGAGTCCTGCAAAAAATAAAATCTCACAACGAAGATAATTACCCAGCCCAGCAACGAAAGACTGGTCAGTCAAAACTCCACCTAATTGTCGATTGCGATATTTAGCTGAACTCAATCGTTCAACCAGATTTTCTGCTGTAGTGGACTGGTTCAATACATCGGGCCCCAACTTGCACAAAAAGCGATGTTGCTTCAGTTCATTCTGATTTAGCACTGCGATATCAGAGGCACTGTATAAAAGCGCCGATTGCCCCTGACAATCTATGGCTATACGCAGCTGCCGTTTGCTATCTGGATATTCTTTCGTATTACAAAAAACCCAACGACCATATAACTGATTGTGACTATAAATAGTTAAATCTTCATCACTGCCCATATCCAGATGAGTCAGCATTGCCTTACCATGGGTTTCAATACTCCTAATTCTGCTACCTGTTATAGGTTTTTCCCATTGCTTCAAACGATCAAGGCCAAAAAATATACGATCAACAACTCGGCCAGCCACCTGCTCTTCCAAAGCATCTGCAGTGCGCCTTATCTCTGGACCTTCAGGCATAATAATTCTGTTTTTTCATTTACAATTCTACCTGCTTCCATATTTCATGCTTATGACACTTCAATGTCATTGAAATTATTATACATTCTGACATCTATCAATTCTGAAATATCCCAAATAAATATTCTACTCTGCAAAAAAATTACCACTCATTTTTTTACAACAGCGAGACTACTTAGCATCAGTTATGCTACTGTTAGTACGACGGTAATTTTTATTTTAAAGAATACATCTTAAGCGGAAAAACTTGGGAAGACTGTCTTTGTAAATTAGTAAATAATAAACTACAAATAAATATTAAAGGGGTAAAGAAATGTCTGCTGGCCTAATAAAAGATGCAAAAAAACTACTCGCTGGTAAGGGCGGTCGCCTGGAAGATGAAGAGATGGAATTTCTTGCCAAAGAAATAACAAAACTTGGATTCAAACTGGGTTTCGCACGCGCTTATGCGAGCGGCCCTAGCATGGTCGCAAAATTGGTCAAACAACTTGAACAACAGGAAGAGCAAATTAAGCAAATCCGTAGCGCTCTAGGCTTTAAATAACAAAATAACTAGTTATTAAAAGATGGCGACAGTGGTCAAACCCACTGTCGCCACGCTGTAGCTTAGTCATAACAAGGTCTGGGTTATTCGGTTGCAGCTTTGACCATTAAGCACACCCAGTGAGTTATTGTGCAATGATAAAAGGAATTTCTATTAATACGGCATGAATAAATCACGAAAATGACAGGTGACCTTTGCTAATACTTCCTCATAGCGCAGCTCTTGACCTGGAAGGGCATGCCTACACCACCTACGCAATCACCATTCTCTGCATTATTGTTTTTTACTTCCAGTTCAATAATGAACAACAAGTGCAAAATTCTATGGTGGACTACTGCAACACAGTTCATGTCGAATCACTAGACAATAATTCTATCGATATAATAAAAACCGACCCCTGGGTCTGTGAGCGTTTCCTTAACATTTTTCATACAAAGGTTGATTTCTTAATCCCTGAACAACTTAGATCTGTAACAGGGAGTGATTTCTATAAATACAATGCCCAAATGGATGAAGTGATCTTATTAATGCAAGATCACTATGAGGCATTCAGTAAAAGCGCACCTAAAAGCCTGAATGCTCAACTCATGTATTACCCCGATTTTCCAAATCCGATAAAAATGGTCACCTCGTCCCTGGCGCACGGAGATATTTTTCATATTGCTGGGAACCTGATTTTCTTTTTAGCTTTTGCACCTGCACTCGAACTAATAATCGGCAACGTGTTTAAGTACCTGGGCATCATGCTACTAATCGCTTTCAGCACCAGCCTCAGCTATTCATTAGTCACATTGCTCAGTAGCAGTGATGGATTACCCTGCCTTGGTTTATCTGGAATAGTCATGGGTATGATTGGCCTTTCTGCCTATCTCATGCCAAAAGCCAAAATACGCGTTTTTGTCTGGTGGTTTACTTTTGCGCGCAATATCTACATATCAGCCTGGATACTGGCAATCTGGTATATCGGCTGGGACGCATGGGACTTACTCACCAGCAGTGACCACGGTGGTATCAACCTTATTGCTCATGTTAGTGGTGGCATCACTGGTTATTTAATTGGTTTTTTCTTGCTAAAAGAAACTTACGAAGACACCCGCGATGAGCTGGCTGATGAAATTGAATACCAGAGAAGTAAGCGTGCAGACCGACACACCAGCTACAATATTTCTTTTAGTGGTAACCGGCAATATATTGCAAATAAACAACAGGAAAGACAGTTCAAAAAAAACCAGGATCAGTACATGAGCAAGCTATATCAATGTGTTAGCGTTCATAATGACAGCGAAGCCATTGTCTTAATCCTGAATGATTATGATTTTCAACGCGCTTATGTTGAAAACTATGAAGAGCTATTTCAACGCATCATGGAGTGGGGCAATAGTCGCACTGCATTATGTGTAGGCAGAATTTGTATCAGCCTGCTAGTTGAACAAAAATACTACAAACGAGCCATGAAGATTTTTACACAATGCCATCACATTAGCCCCCATTTTGTGCTGGCCGATCCTGCTGAAGTTTTATTGTTAGCCTGGGGCATGGTTGAATTACAACAATATGAAACAGCCTGCCTATTGATACACGACGCTGAACAACATTATGAAAAATATATCGATGTGGCCAGATGCCAATTACTGGAAATTGATTTGTTGTTACAGCAACTTAATAAACCAGAGGAAGCTCGTAACATTATGAATATGTTACTAATAAACCCAACAAATCCTTACAAAAAAGAAACGTTGGATTTAGCAAAGCATTTACAAAATTGTTCTTAAATTCTATTTAGCCTTAATCAATACAGCCTGCATTTTAGAATTAATACATTTAACCCTGAAAATTATTGAGCCCTTTTACTGATCTGCTATATTTATATCAATCAAAATTCCAATCATCAACAGGAACATTGCAATGGCAAATGCAGGAAATAGCGAACATGAACCCATCCATGGCCGCAAAGATCGCATGGAGCACTTCTTCAATAAATCTCATGAAGGCCTTATCTTCCACATCGACGGTAACATCACTGACGCCAATCCAGCATTAGCCAGAATGAGCGGTTTTACTACCGACGAAATCATCGGTAGCAGCGTCTTTGAGTGGATAACCCCACAATACCATAACCTGGTAAAAGAAAATATGGCAAAGGGCTCTGAGGAGATGTATGAAATAGCCCTGATTCACAAATCAGGCGGAGATTTCCCCGTCTACCTTCGTCCTGTTAACGCAACGGTTGAGGGAAAAAAAGAACGTTTGGTGGTAATCCAGGAAATTAAAGCACTCAAACAGGCAGAAGACACACAGCGCAAAATTGAAGAAAAAGTGCACCTGCTTTCTAATTTTGATTCAGACACTGGTCTGCCCAATCTCGGCTTATTCAGGCGCCAGGTTGATGAGATGTGCAAACAACATCATAAGGAACAGCAGAATTTTGCTGTTGTTCACATCACTGTTGAGCGAATGAAAATGTTCAATGAGATTTTTGGTCGTGATATAGGCAATCAGTTATTAAACCAGTGGGCAAAAAGACTTTGTGATTTCCTGAATAGCTCCGTCACCCACCAGTCCGCACGTATTAGTGGTTTAGATTTCGCCGTTGCACTTCCTCATATCGATGACACAGGCTCAGTTATTCAGTTACTGCAAAACTTGCGCAAAAAAATGCAGGCACCTTACTATGTCGAGGAACACATGATAGATAACCTGGATGCTTCCTACGGCGTTGCTTTTTTTCCCGATAATAGCGACAACATTGAAACACTAATGAGCCAGGCCGAGATGGCCTGTCGTCATGCGAGAAACAATAACACTGAAAATATCCGTTGTTTTTCTCAGAGCATGAAAACCTACAGCCTCGATAAATTCAAATTTGAGATGCGTTTAAAGGGTGCACTGGAAAGAAATGAAATGGAGCTCTACTATCAACCCAAGGTTGATACCTTCACCGAGCAGGTTCTTGAATATGAAGCACTGATCCGCTGGCAGGACCCCGAGCATGGCACAATTCCTCCAATAAAATTTATCCCCCTGGCCGAAGAAACAGGTCTCATTGTACCTATTGGTGAATGGGTCATCTGGAGCGTCTGTAAACAATTAGCCTACTTACAAAACTTGCCTGGAACCACACCCAAGATAAGCCTTAATATTTCGAGCTTACAATTTCGACAATCTAATTTGGTGGGAATTGTACAACAGGCATTGAACCTGTTTGAAGTCGACCCTCAATTACTGGATCTTGAATTAACTGAAAGCGCAGTGATGGACAATGTTGATATCTCCATCGGCATTCTCAACAATCTTAAAGCACTGGGCGTCAGTATTTCTATCGATGACTTTGGTACAGGTTATTCATCACTTAGCTACTTAAAACGTTTTCCTATAGACACTCTTAAAGTTGATCGCAGTTTTATTACTGAACTCACCACCAATTCACAGGATGAAAGTATTGCCAGGGCCATCATCACACTGGCCAAAAGCCTCGAACTTGAAACCGTGGCCGAGGGCGTCGAAACTCGCGAGCAATTAGAAATGTTAAGAAAAATGGAATGTGACCTGATTCAGGGCTATCTTTTTGGTAAACCATTACCCGCTAAACAGGTTTTTGTCTAACAATGTAACAGCTCTAACTGCTTTTATTTTCTCACACCAGGCTGTGCATCTCAGTTCTTACATAATACAAGCATTCATCGTAAATAAATCTTCTCCTGGAAATGCAGGCTTCCACTGGCTTCACTTAGTCCTGCAATACCCCCTATTTTATTGTTCTATTTATTAATTCTGCTATATTTAGAACGGTAATAATCTACGGTAATAATCTCCACATTCATAGGAAAAATCACCCTTGTTAGATGCAAACAATAAAAAATACAAGGAGACTTCTAAACGCGATGAACGCACAAAACATTTTTTTAATCATTCCCATGAGGGACTCATTTTCCATATTAATGGCATTATTTCCGATGCCAATCCAACAATAGCTGAAATAATAGGTTTCACTACCGACGAACTGATCGGCACTAGCGTCTTACAGTGGATCGCACCTCGACACCATGAATTAATAAAGCAGAAAATCGCCAACCCTAGTAAGAATAACTATGAAATCTCTCTCATTCACAAGTCTGGAGAAGAAATCCCTGTCTACATTCATCCCGTTCAGGAATTAACGGTTGGTGATCAGCATGAGCGTTTAGTAGCAATTCAGGAAATTCGAGAACTAAAACAATTGCTCCAGACACAACGCCAGATTGAAAAAAAGATTCATATTCTTTCTAACTTTGACCCTCACACCGGTCTTCCTAACCGCCACCTCTTCAACCACTGGCTGAAAGAAATGAGCGATCGCCATCATGAAGAACAACAACGTTTTGCCATCGTTCATATCACCATCGAACGCATGAAGATGCTTAATGAAATTTTTGGTCGAAATATCGTTGATCAGTTACTAAAACAATGGACAAAAAGACTTTGTGATATTCTGCATGAAACAAGTACACATCGATCTGCCCGCATCGGTGGAATTCGATTTGCCATTGCCCTTCCTTATATCGAAAATACAAAATCAGTTGTTTACCTGTTACAGAAAATTCGTGAAAAACTGGAGGCTCCCTACCAGATTGGCGGCCATCAAATAGATAATCTAACTGATTCCTATGGCATTGCTTTCTTCCCCGATAATGGTAATGATGTTGAAACACTAATGAGCCACGCTGAAATTGCATGCCGTCATGCCCGAGAACATGAAAGTGATAGTATCAGCTGTTTTTCTCAGGAAATGAACGTCCACACTCTCGATAACTTCAAATTTGAGATGCGATTAAAAGGCGCACTGGACAGAGATGAGATGACACTCTACTACCAGCCACAAGTTGATGCCATCACTGAACAGGTAATCGGATATGAAGCACTCATTCGCTGGCAAGATCCTGAACAAGGTTTAATACTACCCACAGAGTTTATTCCCCTCGCCGAAGAAACAGGATTAATCATTCCCATTGGTGAATGGGTTATCTGGGAAGCCTGTCAGCAACTTGCACAACTACAGGAGATCCCCGGTAACTCGCAAAAAATAAGCATCAACCTCTCCATCCGACAATTTAAACAATCTAATCTAGTAGAAATTGTACGTCAGGCACTAACACTATTTGAAATCAATCCCAGATTACTCAATTTAGAATTAACAGAGAGCACAGTCATGGATGACGTAGAAACGTCAGTCAACATCCTCAACAGACTTAAAACACTTGGCATCACTATTTCTATCGATGACTTTGGTACCGGTTATTCATCACTGAGTTACCTCAAGCGTTTCCCTATTGATACGCTGAAGATAGATCGAAGTTTTATAACCGATCTCACCAGCAACACTCATGATAAAAGTATTGCCAGGGCCATAATTACCCTGGCTCACAGCCTTCATATTAAAACAGTGGCCGAAGGCGTAGAAAGTCAAAAACAATTAAAAATATTACGAGAAATGAAGTGCGACCTGATTCAGGGCTATCTTTTTGGTAAACCATTACCCGCTGAACGGGCTTTTACCACTTAGCCGTATAGACTTATTTAAATATGAAAAAAATCAGGCTACTCTAGCACTTCCAGATGCATCCCTGTTTCAAGCAGCCCATCACCGTCGGCAACCACATTCTGTCCAAAATATATATGATGATCCCGGCTACGATAAGACGTCAAAGTTTTTATTGGCTGCTTACTCCGCTCTGCAGTATCGATATCAATACTGGGAACTATACAGCGACTACAGGGCTTAACAATACGTAAAGTAATATCAGCCACTTTTAATTGCTTCCAGCCATCTTCTGCATATGCATCGCAGCCACTAACCACAATATTCGGACGAAAGCGTGCCATTGGAATACTTTCATCCATGCGGGAATTCAAATCATCTAGTGAGGCTTGCGTGGTTAACAAAACAGGGAAGCCATCACTAAATGCAGTTTGATCATTGGCCTGCGCATAATCCTGATCGACAACACGAACTTCATCGTCGGGAAAATAAACTAATCGACATTCTACTTTTAAAAACTGGCTAAGCCAGTTAGCAATTTCATCACCGGCATCATAAGCGGTACATTCGTCATTCCAGACTTTGACTTTACATGTGGTTTTAGCATCGGGAACACCAACGCTAATATCTGGCATCCCTGCCGTGCTTAGCATCAGACTGCAATCCATTTCGGGATTAACAAGCTCGGGTTGAATTAAACAAAGACGGGCGAGCTGACGTTGTGTAATCATCACACCATCGGCATCAACCACCATCCAGCGGCGATCATATTTTAAACCGCCAAACTGTAGCGACGATTTTTTTAATCGGATCTGCCGCATCGATTTGACAGGGTAAATAGCGAGTTCTGAAATGAATAGCCTGGACATTTTTATTCCTGTTTAAAAATAGCCGGCTTATCCCTACAAAACCACTTTATCAGCACACAAAAATCAGGAAGCTTTTGCACCTGCTATTTCTATACCCTGACTGCGTAGATATTCTTCATAAGTACCGGAGAAATCCACCAGTCCTGTTGGTGTCAGTTCAATAATGCGTGTTGCCAATGATGAAACAAATTCACGGTCGTGGCTAACAAATAATAAAGTGCCTTCATAATTTTCCAGGGCAAGATTGAGTGACTCAATGGATTCCATATCAAGATGATTGGTCGGCTCATCCATCAATAAAATATTTGGTTTCTGTAGCATTAACTTACCAAACAGCATACGACCCTGTTCACCACCGGAAATAATTTTGACTGATTTTTTAATATCGTCCTGTGAAAACAATAAACGACCTAGAATGCCACGTACAACCTGCTCATCATCATTGGGCTGTTTCCATTGACTCATCCATTCAAACAGGGTCATATCTTTTTCAAAGTCTGCTGAATGATCCTGCGCGTAGCTACCCAGTGTTGAATTCTCTGACCATTTTACTTCACCTGCATCAGCTTCGATATCACCATACAAAGTACGTAGCAAGGTAGT
>Ga0224511_10001906_pt1 | contig 13380 bp, 7 predicted proteins | sample SF_May12_sed_USG_2_FD_169988 | JGI IMG/M metagenome (GOLD analysis project Ga0224511, IMG submission 169988) | Sediment microbial communities from San Francisco Bay, California, United States - SF_May12_sed_USGS_8_1 | ecosystem: Environmental > Aquatic > Marine > Sediment | place: USA...
CCATCGGGGGGGGGGGCGCCCACACCTGGATCCGCTAGTGAACATTTTGTTTAAAACATTTCTCATACACTTGGAGAGGTTTCAGATAGCGAACTGGGTCCATATCAATCTGTCTTTCTACAGAACAGATTTATTTACACTACATGTAGATCACATATCTAAATATTATCTAGCATTATAACTGCACATAAATTACGGTAATAAGGGTAAGTGCTGCATCCCACACTAGCGGATACATTTACATGACTTTTATACTAATTTTCAAATGAAAAACCAAAAGCTATCTGTGGATGTTACAGGAAACAGACATACTGTTTTAGGCAAAATTAAAATAATATTCATAATATAAAAATGAGCAATTGATAAATTATAAGTGTTGATAATGTTTTGTGATATATTGACAGTAAAAAACAGTTAATTATTTTTATAATTTTTGATAAGGTTATGTGATATATTTACGGTAAAAACAGTAAAACGGTCGATAAGAGGTAGTGCCTTAGTACATATTAATTTCTATGCTGTATGCTTTGATTCCTAATATCCCATTTATGAATGTTAATGTAAGGCCAATTAAACCTAACAAATTGGTTAATATGCTATATGGCAAGAAGTAAGGAAACATTGATCATTTAAAAAATGAAAACATGATCATTGATTTAAAAAGCATTTTCGTCTTTCGCATTGTAAGGTTTTGTTTAAATAAGCATTTAAATTACTTTTCCATTTTTCATGTCAGTTAAGCCAATATCAACCATACTGTCTTTTAACACATATTGTTTTCTTGGCCTAATCCTCGTTCTATTGAACCTGTTTGAATAGCCACCTTGATCAACTATGTTTTGTACATGTAGAGCTAATCATCGCAAAATGGCATGCTTTACTGAGCCAAATATGGACAAAAAGGAGAAGTTATAAATTCACGCACAAAAACGTGCTTCACGGTGAGGCCAATCATATTGCAGTGTTGGGTAACGTTTTATGATTCATATTTGGTCATCAAGTATCATTGAAATATTGACCTTCTTCCTTTAGCGACCTTAAATTTAGTCGATTAGGTACATAGCACTTGTGGTGCAACAATAAGAAATTAGTTATATTAAGTTAAATAAAACTAAAGCATAATACGTCCCCGACAATAACAATTTATGTGAAAGAAGGCGGTAAAATGTTCTGGCAATTTGATCATTATATTGTACTGGAATTATCTCTGTCCCGGAACCCGTTTCTTAATGGTACATTAAGGATAAACCAGTGGCTATTTAAACCCTTGTAAATGTGTCATTTAAAAAGTAATTAAACCAATAATAATAATAATAAATACTTTATTTAAACATTACCGCCATTTGAAAAAGATTATTTCCAGCCCTCATTGCTATAAAAGTGGTATAAACTTCCTGTCGAATAAACGTTGCTGTTCGATGGAAAAACTTCGCATGCGTGATTTATTTGGTCAACAATTGGGCCGTTCGCGTTTAGTTTTTGGTGTTTGACTTATTTGTTCTATACAGGTTTTGAATAACAGCCACTCCTGTATTTATACTTCATCACAAAACACTGCAATATCGCAAAACATAGTTTTACCACCGTCAGGTATTGCGATAAGAACAATACAAAATCATAATGGCGAAAAGTGCGTAAAAAGATAATATAATTATAATATAAGACTATTGTATGTTTTTGGTTTTAGAGACATACTTATCTATATAACTATGCTAATATAGTATGCATCTTTTATCTTAACAGGAGTGTATGTCAAAATCCGCGATCAAGACCAAGTTTGAACAGCCTGCAAAAGGAGGAAAGATGATCACAACTGAAACACGCGCTCTCAACGACAAAATCTTAGAATGTTGCTGCAAACCGAGGTACTTTCAAGTAACAATTGTAATAAAAAGTAGAACAGTTTTAACTAGTTAAACAATAGGTCGAAACCCTATTAGGTGACGGTTTAGTTGGCGTTTGTTCAAGCGGCCATGTTGTCGTTATTTTATTTGATGGTTACAGTTGTTTTTGTTAATAAGGTTTTTTTATGTTCAGTTTGGTAAAAGATGCTATGCCTGTATCTAAAGGTCAGATTTGTTTACATCTGACATTTAAACCATATTTAGGCAGTGAAACTCACCCCCGTAAATATGTGAAACTGCCAAATGAAGTTATCCATGCATGTTAAAAAATTACAGATGAATGTGTTGATTGGCCCGTGTTGGGATTTTGGCGCGACGTCATACAACGTGGCCGGGAACGTTCACGTTGTTATTACTCCATGTTTATATGTGTCCGAGTCTGACATTTTGGGTCTAAATGACTATTTAAGCGATATTGAGAATTTGGTATCATTTGAATGGGCTATGTTTGATGATTACAGTTTTAATCAAAAATGATAATATCACCACTTCGAAATGCATGCTTGAAGCATCATTAACAGTGTATATTTCAAATATAGGGATGTTAGATTTTATCAATATATTTGTGGTCAAATTAATAAGATGATTTTGCAAAGGTGTGATATATTTACATTATGGTCGAAGAATTTTGACACGGAAACGCTTTTAACACTTGTTTTGTAACCCAGTGAAACACTTTTTAATTTGATGCTTTATTTTTACCTCATTTTTCTAAATAAAAAAAGACGTCATTTCCTCAATTGGACCCAAAATATCAGACGCATATCATTGTTATTGTTGTAACATCAGTTAGAAAAAGTAAATGTAGGAACTGACACAAGGCGTTCGAGTCAGTCAGTACGATCAGTAAGACACACGTTTTGGTGCCTACTACAGCTTTGTTCATTTACGTTTAGACCAACGGCGTTGCAAGAGTAAAATCGCTTGACAACAATTGATTTTTTTAGTTTAACTCGGTGGAAATGCATCTGACTGGGGTGCAAGAGGTCCAGGGTTCAATTACCGACTCTGGCACGGAATTTTACATTTGATTTTTTTGTTCCTTTTTGTAATATTTTTTGGCACACAATTTTGTTAAACCATTTGCAATGTTAATTCATTTACTATATTCGACACATTGCATTTTTGTACCAATTATAAGGGTATCAAGATACAGACCTAGCATCTTTAACAACCACCGTGTATTGAAAAATAGCTCGTACTTAGTTGTATTTGCAAACAGTTTGAGTATGACGAAAGATTCAATAGGTAAAAACAATTATGACAAAATCAAATTCAAGCCAAAAGCTAAGTGGCGCATGTAATTAAACTAAGTGTATGCCATCCGTTTATTAAAACCTTAAGTGCAGTATGGATTGCACTTAGATGCCATTTGTACAGTAACCAAATGAATACAAATAACACGAAATTCTAGTACACCTTTGTTATGTATAAGAAAGACAATGGCTTTTTATGTTTTATTGTATTTGGCGTCGAGAATATGAAAACGTCTGAAATAATAAGTATGTTTTTTTAAATATGTTAATTTTAAAGTTTTGGTATCTGCGATTACGCTCTGTGGTGAATATACCCGTTTTTGCCGTACAGAAGGAAAGTGAGACTTTCGAAATTGACCTTTAACGTAAACTTTGTTATCAGTATTTAATGTTCAGTGCATAACAATCTAATTTTGTTAATAAACTTATCAACTTTGTTCTACCTTACTATTGTTGTTTTAATATATAACATTGACTTTTATTAGAACATATTTTAAAGTTAGACTTTTTATGATACATTGTGCTTGATATAAATCACCCGTCCATGGCATCTTATTTGATCAGAGTTGCTACAAAATATGATTTTACTTAATTATATGCGTAACATAAATATGCCTTTTATTACAATATTGTACCAACAATATGATCATAAAAAGTTTGTAGTTGTATTTAAAACAATTGTTTAAATCTTACAATGCAACGTGCAAAACATGCATAATTAATAAATTGTTAGTTACGGGCCGGGAATAAACCCGCGATCCAAATTACGATATTCTTACGTCCTGGGTCAAAGTGTACATGTGTTTTGCATCGTTATATGCGGTCTTAATTGCTAAAGAGTTGTATCAAACATAATGTATCTGTTATACCCGCAGTGAACAAGCAAAGAAGGACGGGAATGAAAATGATTCGAAGAAAAGTCGCCTGGAAAAGCTTAGGTCGGAGATTATCGAACATAAACGTGCCTGTGTGGACGAATTTGACAATGAGGTATCTTCACATTTAAGTTGCTTTTTATAACGACCTGTATAACGACAGCACGCTCAAAATTTGTAACGTGATTTTATTGTGCCAAAAAGCAGCCTACAGGTAATTGATCTCATTCTCTTACATGTTTAATAATAATCAAGTCCAAATAAACTACTCACAATTTGCTATAGATCACTTACTCATATTTAAATATTTTGATAATATTCGAATACTTAACGATTAAGTTTGAGTTTTGTGTTAATATTGTGTATTTCCCACACAGCAGTACACCTCATTATCGATTTTTTCTCTACGGTGCTGTTGATTTGCACGCGAAAAGTGATAACCACAAAAATACGGGTGTTTTGAGACCTTAACTTTTTTTAACATGATTGAGCTTTACACTTGAAACACAATTCCTCTTTTGTTGTATGAAATGGCGTGTAATTGTTTGAGGCAACGATTGGTCATTGAAAATTTGAGTATTGGAGTTGGAATGTCTGTAGCAGAAGCGTTCTGACGTCATGTTGCACGTCATCCTGACATGTCAAAGGTCGTAGTAGCAATATTGTGGAATCGCTTTCAGACGCAGGGAAATGTTGTTTATAGACATGGGGCAGGTCGTCCAAGGTCTACCACGAAACCAGACGACCGTGTGATTGTGCTTCAAGCATGATGTTTCCGCTTTATGAATGTCACACCCTCCAGAAAGAGGTCCAGATGGCTAAATGCGTTGGGTTTTCTAACGTAACCATTTGGAACCGTCTCCATGATGATAGCATTTGGGCTAGACAAACTGCAAATCTCATTCGGGTGCTTTCGGAAACGAAGCAATCATGTCTCCCCCCCCGTAGGGGGTTTATTTTGACTTTGACCTTGAACCAACCTTGATCAAACATATGCACTGCACATCGTCTCATCATAGCGAACATTTCAGGAAAGTTATTTGTAAATCCCACTAGGGGTTCAAAAGATAAAGAGCAGACTCAAAATACAGTCATACAATTTTTAATCTTAAACTTTGACCTTCACCTTTAACTGACCTTGGTCAAACATAAGCATTGCACATCGACTTATTATAGCTGACATTCGTGCAAAGTTATTTGTAAATACCACCAGGGGTTCAAAAGATAAAGAGCGGACACCAAATACAGTCATACAATGTTAAATCTTAAACTGTGACCTTGACCTTAAACATACATTGGTCAAACATGGGCACTGCATATTATATCATCCTTCTTGACATTTGTGCAGAGTAATTTGTAAATCTAACTAGGGGTTCAAAAGATAAAGAGCCGACATGAAATACAGTCATACAATGTTTAATCTTAAATTCTGACCTTGACCTTGACCCGACCTAGGTCAAACATAGAAACTGCACATCATCTCATCATACTTGACATTTGTGCAAAGTAATTTGTAAATCCCACCAGGGGTTCAAAATATATAGCGCGGACACGAAATACAGTCATACAATGTTTAATCTTAAGATTGAGACCTTGACCTAGAGCCGACCTTAGTCAAACATAAGCACTGCACATCGCTCGTCATACTTAACATTTGTGCAAAGTTATTTGTAAATCCCACAAGGCCTTCAGAAGATATAGAGCGGACACGAAATATAGTCATACAATGTTTAATCATAAATTGTGACCTTTACCTTGAATCGACCTTGGTCAAGCCTAGGCACTGCACATCGTCTCATAATACTTGACATTTGTGCAAAGCCATTTGTAAATCCCACCAGGGGTTCAAAAGATATAGAGCGGACACGAAATACAGTCATACAATGTTTGATCTTAGATTGTGACCTTGACCTTGAATTGACCTTGGTTCAACATAGGCACTGCACATTGTCTCAGCATAATTGACATTTGTGAAAAGTTATTTGTAAATCCCACCAGGGGTTCAAAAGATTTAGAGCGGACACGAAAGTTTGACGGAAGGACAGACGGACAGACGGACAGACAGACGGACAGACGGACAGACAGACAAAGCAATACGTCTCCTCATTTCATGGGGGGAGACATAATGACGCATAACCACATCCAGACACATTCACAAAAGACCAGAGACCACGTAAAATGGACATTAAAACGCATGAACTTCAGTACTTTTTACTGATGAGTCAATAGTGTTATCTTTACAGACATGCCTGTCCGGGTGTGGATATCGCCAAATAAAGGTGGTTCGCCATTCTGCGTAGATATTCATGATCGGTTTGGTTAGGCTAGGCTATGGTTTTAGAAGAGGTCAGCATACAAAGAATGAACCCTTCTGCACAAGGTCGACAACATCACTCAAACAGCACAATGATACCGATCATTTTGTCAATCTCTACACGCGGATGTGGTTGTGCATCATTGGAACACAGTTGGCAACATCATGGAAACGTTTTCGAATAGTTTTTGCAGAAAACCGAACCCCTTTTTAAATTTGGAGCTCATTTTTGGGCAGTTGCGACATTAATTAATCGGTGGTGTTACGCTTTAAGCGCAACAAAAAGGCCGTCTGTGTTCGTAGTAGCCCTCTGACGACCTGCCCCATGTTGATAAACAACATTCCCCTGCGTTTGAATGTGATTCCACATTTTTGCTACAACACCCTGTGACACGCCAAGATGACGTGCAAAGTGACGCTGATTCAAGCAGTCAAACACCCCTTCTCAATTTTTCAAAACCTAAATGTTGTCTCAAATGTCTTTTTACCATTCCGTACAACTTGTCAGGAGAGAGATTGTGTTTCAGGTGTAGGGCATTATAATGTTAAAAAAGTACATGTCGCAAAATACACCCATTTTCGTGGTTATCAATTCTCTTTCGCAATAAAATGATGATGTTGTGTACAGCTGTGTGGGAAATACAAACTTTGAGCAATAACAACAAATGTGGTTGTTTAGTATATGAATATAATTTAAAAAAAAAATAACATAAAAAGTGATCCTCATCAAATTTTGAGTAGTATAGCTACCGCCTACATAATTTATAAGGAAGATCAATAATAAAAAGTGTTCTGTTTAGGTTGGGAGGGCTTTTAGCGACTTGCATAATGGACTCTCGGATCTTGTGAAGATGTGTCCAGTGCCATATGAAAGAGAGAAGGCTCACAATAAGGCTTATCAAGATGCTTACGTTGAGGTACAATACGTTTGACTTTTCACAAAGTATCACTTTAAGTATTTGCCTTATCTTAATACATGTAACAACATGATTTTGGCTTGTTTTATCAGAGGAGTAATCAAAAATCAAAAACATATTTTGTTTTTCTCGATAACACCTGAACAGAAAGATAGTTCTGCAATATGCTGCTCTTGTTCTTTCTCTTTGTTATGTCCACGAGGTATGATGGCACGAATGCAATAATTTTATTCATTGACCGTACCAAGGCGGTAACACAACATAACTTGAAGAATTAATTTCAATAAATTCAAAATTTAAATGAAAATGAAAAGACACAAAAGAAGCTTAATATGCTGACTATCTGATGCGTCTTGTTGTTCTGCGTGTGTTCGTGCAGTCTTAAGTGTTTTTTGTACGACCATTTTGTTATGATGTCCTTGAACTTGACCTGTCTACATTGTTTGCAGCAGTTCTATACCCCCGACAAACGAAGTTTTAGGGGGTATACTAGAGTCAACTGGTGGTCTGTCGGTTGGTCGCTGAGTTAGTCGGTCGGGTGGTCGGTCGGTAGGTCCGTTGCGGATTTCTTGTCCGGAACATAGCTCTTAAACTACAAGAGATATCACGTTCAAACATTGTAGATTGATCTATCTCATTGAGCACAAGTGCAAAGCAATGCACAAGAACCATATTTCTGCCTTGCCTAATTTTGGACTTATTGCCCTTTGTTATTTTACACTTTGAACTTTGTCCGATACTTAACTCTTAAACAACAAGGAGTCAATAAGGTCAAAGGTCTAGGTCAGAATAATGACTTTTGTAAAAAATGTGTTTTACCTAATTATCTCGAGAACGGTTTATTACAGATCTTTCATATTGCATATGCTTATCAGTGGTGGTGAGGTCTTGACCTCGTTTTATTTGGTTTTTAAAGGACAAAGATCAAGGTCACAGAGGCCACATTTGTAAAAAATAGTTTCCTCTCATTTTTTGAAAACTATCACAGTCAAAGGTCAGGGTCACAAAAGCCATTTTTGTAACAATGTAAAAATGGTTTCCGCTCCTTACCTTGACAACTGTTCAAGACAGAGCTTTCATATTTCACATGCTGAGTGGTCTTGGTGAGGACATAAATCCTATTGATTAAGTTCACTTGGTCAAAGGGTAAGGTCACAAGGGTAACTTATAAAACATGTTTTTTGCTCATTATCTTGATAATTGTTCATCACAGACCTTTTATAATTGACATGTTGATTGGTCTTTTATTAATTATAAAGCCTGGAGGCGCTTACACAAAGTCACATCATGTCAATCATCCCACTTTTATAATATGAATTTTCTCTATTGCAGGCTCCATGTACTTTTTAATTACCTGTCTATCAAAACCCTATTTCGACAGAAGGAGCCAGGGGGGGCATATGGGTCGTTCGACATTTCTTGTTTGAATCTTCATTCATCTTTACATCAACTTTTTAGAATACAAGTTACACACAGTGGCAACATGCTGACTATATATACTATCCCAGATTACTCTAGATACAACTATTCATAAAGTTACAAGTACATTCTAGACTACTCGAATGAGTAGAAAAAACACTCAATTTTTTTAACAGTACAATGTATCTCGACAATACAAACGGTATGCATCATTGGTTATGAATACAACATGTTTACAACTGTAGAAGCCGGGCGAGCTATAGGAGTTGGGTCCATTACATGTAAATATTTGTATCATTGCACACCGGCTCTATTGTTAAAATCAGGTCCATATAGTTTGGATCGATCTATCGATTGATAGATTTTACAATATCGCTTTCCTCGTGGAGGTCTATATTGTAAATAAAACATACCTGACTTGAGATGTGCCGGACCTACAAGCCTTAGGCCCAACAAAAAAATGTGTGTCGGGAAACCACTTGAAAAATTAAGTTAATATGAAAATATGCATTTTCGGATTTAAATTGTATTAGAACACAAATCGCACTCCCCCACACACAGTCCTGCTGCCATTTTCTAGAAAGGGTATGGTAAACAAAAACACACAAAACAAACACATGAATGCATCTAGCAGCGTTTCTCGTGTTTAAGCCATTAACCTACCTACATGTTTTTAAGTTGTTTTAGGTAATTAATTGCACGTCTAAAACACCATATCAAAAGCTAAACTTGGTATGTCAATTAATATTATTTGTAAAGGAAATATGATTGACATATATTATCGACATATCAATTTAAATTTATATATTGAATAACGAATATACCTCATAGCATTGTTTATACTTACATTATTGAGCGTATGTGCACTTCGTCTCTGAAATATACCGACGGCTCTCCAATAAATTCTACTTGTGTATATCTCTATTATTTTGCATTATTAGAGTTAATTAATTATAACCTTTAAAGGACGACATGTTTTATTTATTTTTATCAGTTTTTTTCCGCATTAGTCATTTTTCAAAAACGAAAAGCTATTCTTTACTGGTTTTGATATTTTGTACTTAAAGACTAGATCAATAAAATCTGACTTAATGAAATAGTTAATATAAAATTTTACTTTGCCACAAGTGCTTATTAAATTCTGTGTTGATTTTTCGATAAATCTCGTTGTGATACGCATTTTTAAACAAATAAAATTTAAAATAATTTACTTACATATCCACTGTTTGCAATGACGGATGGCCGATGTGTATGCTAGATATCAGCCTCTTAAATCGGTCTTTCTATCCATGACAAACCACGAGATTCATGAAAAACTTCGAGGGCATCGCCCTCTCGGCTTTTGCATGAATCAATGCCGGGTCCCTCCAGGATAGAAAGACCTCTTATTCGGTCGATCTCCTTACAATATATATTGATTCATATCACAATGTACCGCGTTCAACAGTTCAGTTTGAATCCCACTCGTTCAACATTTGTCTTTCAGGAGAAATAGCTCAGTAGGCTAAACAGTGGATTTATTTAAAACTTTGTAATAGTCTAGATTTACGGGCCATGTTCAGTGCATGCTGGACTATGGAATATATACTATATGCAAAATGCAAAATATTTTTTAACAATTTACACACTATTTGTCACAAAAATGTTGCAATCCTTTTGCAATGTTTTTTTATCTAGTATACATAACAAGTTGCAAGATTTGTGACAAACTATAAGGGTATTAAGATACATATCAAGCGTCTTTAAGACAGTAAAGGGGTGGTCACATCTACGATTTTGCACGTAGTTACACGTAGTCCGCTTTGAATGTACTAACACGTAGTTACACGTACCTAAACGTAGACTTATTGCGGTTAACTAGGATTGAAGTACCTGAAAATACCGACATTCTTATGTGTTTGTTTAAATAACGCCACATTAATTCAGTTTTTCGCGTACTTATGGCAACTACTGTTTTAAAAACATTAGGTAAAAGCTACATCTAACATTTGAATAACACACTTTGTCGATTTGTATAAAATAAATTAAAATACTCGTTTTAAACGTAGCTTGTAACGTAGACCATAGTAAACCATAGTGTTAAGGGGTGGTCACATATACGATTTTGCACGTAGTTACACGTAGTCCGCTTTGGACGTACTAACACGTAGTTACACGTACTTAAACGTAGACTTACTACGGTTAAACAGGGTTGAAGTACATGAAAATACTGACCTTCTTGTGTGTTTATTTAAATAACGCCAAATTAATTTAGTTTTTCGCGGACTTATTTCAACTACTGTTTCAATTACATAAGGTAAAAGCTACATCTAAAATTTGAATAACACACTTGGTCGAATTGTATTAAATAAATTAAAATACTCATTTTATATGTAGCATGCCCGTAGTAGACCGTAGTAAACCGTAGTAAACCGTAGTGTTACCCGTAGTCTAGCCATAGGAATTATAGTTTGCATGTTTATTCACCACGGCTTAATACGGAGATGGTGCGTTTAAGTACGGCGAAGTACGGCAAACTACGTTCGAACTACGGTAACAGTACGTCTATTCAGTCGTAGTTGTCCGTAGCCAGTTTTTGAACAAGTCCACAAATATTAATCATTCTACGGCCATTACTACGTTTAACTACGGTTATTTACGATTTAGTACGATCGGCAAATTTAAGAACGTTCTACTACGGTCTACTACGGTTAAATCACACTACGGCTTACTACGGATAGTGTGACCAAGCCTTTACCCGTAGTCTAGCGGTAGGAATTATAGTTTGCATGTATATTCACCACGGCTTAATACAGAAAATGGTACGTTTAAGTACGGCGAAGTACGGCAAACTACGTTCGAACTACGGTAACAGTACGTCTATTAAGTCGTAGTTGTCCGTAGCCAGTTTTTGAACAAGTCCAAAAATATTAATCATTCGAAGTACAGTCATTACTACGTTTAACTAAGTTTAATTACGTTTAAGTACAGTCTATTACGATCTACTACGGTTAAATCACACTGCGGCTTTCTACGGCTAGTGTGACCAATACAAAGGTATAGGATACCGACCTAGTAGGAGGTCTTTCTATCCAGGTCGGACCTGGAACGAGATTCATGCGAAAGGTTTTTTCATGGATCTCGTGGCCGGGTTCGTCATGGATAGAAATACCGACTTACACAAAAGCCATCCGTCATTGCGAACAGTGAATGAGTAAGTAAATTATTTAAAATTCAATTTGCGTTTAAATGCGTATCGCAACGAAATGTATCGAATATTCAACACATTATTTAAAAAGGACTTTGTGGCAAAGCAATTATATTAACTATTTAATTAATAAAATCAGATTTAGTTGATCTAGTCTTTAAATACAAACTATCAACGTCAGTACAGTATAGCTTTTTGTTTTTGAAAAATGACTTAAGCGAAAACAAAACTGATGCACATTAATACTGTCATTATTGAAAGGTCTTATGTAGGTAGCTTAACGGCTTAAACACGAGGAACGCTGCTAGATGCATTGTGGGTAAAATCACTGAATCGAATCCAAAATGATTGCTAGGTTTTTCTCCTGTTGTGACAGCAAAAAGGCCTAACATATAATATGTGTGCTTTTTTTGGTTATCCTACCCTATCTAGAAAATGGCAGCGGGTGTACTGTGTTGGGGGGGTGGGCTTTGAGATATGTGTTCTTTTTTAAATCCGAAAATGCATATATTCATAGAAAAAAAACATTTTAACAAATCATGTCCCTGTCTACCTTGTTTTTCAAGTGGTTACCAGCATCACATTATTTTTTGTTAGGCCTTAGGCTTGTAGGTCTGGCACATCTCAAGTCAGGTCTGTTTTATTTACAATTTAGACCTCCACGAGGAAAGCGATATTGGGAAATCTATTCAATTAAAGGTCAATTCAAATTATATGGACCTGAGTTAAACAATAAAGCCGGTGTGTTATGATTTAATCAGGCCCATATATTCAGCTGATGTTTATTTATTTAACAACTCTTTAATTTATATTATGTTTATAATCCCGCTTCCCCTATTTCACATCATTATTATCATCTTTAAAGTGACATCCATTACAGTTCGGGAACAATCGTAAGCTAGATCGAGTTTTTGCGGTTGTTTACTCAAATTTTAATTAAAATGCTTAGTATGTTTAAGTGAGCGTATTATCATTGATATTTAGACTCCGCCTTTAGATATATGCATGGACGTGTATGTGCGTGTGGGTATGTGCGGGTGTGCGTGTATGTGTGTGTATTTGGTATAGAACTAGTATTGTGTTAAGACTTTTTTCAGGCGCTCCATCAACATGCTTGTAAAACACTTAGAGATAAGATTCAGTCGTGTTGTTCATCTGCGCAGAAAAAAGTACAGGACATGCAAAGTCGAATAAAAGGTATACTTTTCATCTCTATTTATTGCTTATCCGAGGTAAGGCAGATGCATGTAAAGTTCGCTAATCGAATATATTAACAACATTAATATGCCTTTTCACAAATTTTAAGTATCATCACTAATAGTAATGAACATTTGGAATAAAAAACAACCGCAAATAATCGCGTTTAACTTAAAGATGCTAAGCCTGTATCTTTTAGGTCAGAATTGTTTACATCTTACATTTTAACCATATTTAAGCAGCGAAACCTACTCCCGTAAATATGAGAAACTGCCAAATATAGTTATTCATGCATGTAAAAATATTACAGA
>Ga0224511_10001907_pt1 | contig 13380 bp, 7 predicted proteins | sample SF_May12_sed_USG_2_FD_169988 | JGI IMG/M metagenome (GOLD analysis project Ga0224511, IMG submission 169988) | Sediment microbial communities from San Francisco Bay, California, United States - SF_May12_sed_USGS_8_1 | ecosystem: Environmental > Aquatic > Marine > Sediment | place: USA...
TTTCCGTACCTTTGCGCGGTGATAAGGCTAACGGTGTTCATCGAGGAATGAACTTCATTCGTCCGGTAAAGGATATTGAAGCAATGGAAATAGAGGTGTAAATATTATGTTGTGAAGAGCCTAATATAAGCTGTGTCGATAGTACTTAGTTCGATTGTTCGAAACACATGTATACCAACGAGTAAATACCTGTATATTGTGGATCTTATTTTCCAGTGTTATCCACTAGAAGAACAAACCAAAGACAACCACGCGGTGCTTGTTTGCTGTGGGCCGGGAAATAACGGCGGGGACGGTCTTGTTTGTGCTCGACATCTCAAGATGTTTGTAAGTACATATACAGGTTATCAAAATAAATGTATTCGCAGTTCTATGTTCCAATGTTATAAAATGCAGACTAAAACGAACAATATGATTCCTGTGTTTCAGTCAGACGGAGGCTCAGGACATAGACCAGGAGCTGTTCACGGAGTATGCCTTCAGTGTTGACCAGCTCATGGAGCTAGCTGGATACAGCTGTGCCGTGGCCATCGCCAAGGTAGTGTAGTCTAGATTGAGCTGGCCGGATACAGCTGTGCCGTGGCCATCGCCAAGGTAATGTAGTCTAGATGGAGCTGGCTGGACACAGCTGTGCCGTCGTCACCGCCAAGGTAGTGTAGTCTAGATGGGGCTAGCTAGATACAGCTGTGCCGTCGCCATCGCCAAGTAAGTGTAGTCTAGATGGAGCTGGCTAGATACAGATGTGCTGTCGCCATCGCCAAGTAAGTGTAGTCTAGATTGAACTGACTGGATACAGGCGTGACGTATTCATTGCCAAGATAATGTAGTCTAGATTGATCTGGCTGGGTAAAGTTGTGCCGTCCTCATCGACAAGATAATGTAGTCTAGATTGAGCTTGATGAATACAGCTGTATCGTCAACATCGCTTAGATAATGTAGTCTATATAGAGCTGGCTGAATACAGCTGTGCATTCGCCATCGCCAGTAAGTATAAACTAGATAAAGCTGGCTGGATACAACAGTGCCTTTGCCATCGCCAAGTTAGTGTAGTCTAGATTGAGCTGGCTGGATACAACGGTGCCTTATCAATCGCCACGTCAGTGAAGTCTAGATGAAGCTTGCTGGATACAACTGTGCCTTTGCCATCGCCAAGTTAGTGTAGACTAGATTTAGCTGGCTGGATACAACGGTGCCTTAGCAATCGCCACGTTAGTGAAGTCTAGATGAAGCTGGCTGGATACAACTGTGCCTTTGCCATCGCCAAGTTAGTGTAGTCTAGATTGAGCTGGCTGGATACAACGGTGCCTTATCAATCGCCACGTCAGTGAAGTCTAGATGAAGCTGGCTGGATACAGCTGTGCCGTGGCCATGGCCAAGTTAGTGAAGTCTAGATGAAGCTGGCTGGATACAGCTGTGCCGTCGCCATGGCCAAGTTAGTGCAGTCTAGATTAAGCTGGCTGGATACAACAGTGCCTTAGCAATCGCCAAGTAAGTGTAGTGTAGATGGAGCCTGCTGGGTACAGCTCCGACGTCGCCATGGCCAAGGTAGTGTTCTCTTTGTTACAGCAAAATACTTGACTCTCTCTTCATTTTATATTGGTATCGAAAATGAAAACAAACGGAAGTTTAACAATGTGTATGTTTTGCCGACCTTATGTAAGTTGTGTCGATTGTTGTTTGTTCGATTGTTTTGGTCTTAGAAACACATGTTTACACAAGAGTAAAGAATAAATACCTGTACATCGTTGATCTTAAATTTCAGTGTTATCCACTAGAAGAACAGACCAAAGACAACCACGCGGTGCTTGTTTGCTGTGGGCCGGGAAATAACGGCGGGGATGGTCTCGTTTGTGCCCGACATCTCAAGATGTTTGTAAGTAGGGGCACATTAAAATGATCGAAATACATTTATCCAAGAAATTTAAACAACGAGATCGCATCATATCATTCTAACCGGAGGTTCATTAGTCAATGTCTTCTAACTTTTTACTTGTTTAAATTTATTAAAAAGTATCTGGTCAAAGGCACAAGTGGGGACTGTAATAAAAACTAAGTTGTCACTTTTTCGTTAAATGTAAAATGCTTGGCCCTTTTTTGCCCCACAAGTGACTGTGCACCTTTTATTAGTAAAAAGGTAGTCAAGCACTGAGTAAATTTCTAAAAGGTATCTAACAGTCTGGATTTCCACATTAGTCTGCAGTAAGACAGCAAATCTGTGTCGACCTTGGCAGTCAATGGACCTATTATCGTTAACACTGACGTTTTATATACCATTTTTACAAATAAGTGTCCCTTTAACGTGTTTAAGTTTATTATACATTACGTGGGGGATGTGATCAAGACTTAATTAGCATTTTTTTGCGTTAAAATGAAATTGTTTGTCCCTTTGTTTGCCGCACTAGTGATTGTGCTCAAGTGATTAGTCAAAATAAAGACAGGGAAAATATGAATGTCTTAAAACTATCTTACCAGCCTGTATTGACACATTGGCCTGTATTTCAGACAGAAAATATGTGTCTACACTGAAAACTAATATAAAATCGTTTGCTCTGACATTGGTCATAACACCCTATCTACAAATTAGTGTCCAGTCTTATTTAGCATCTCTTCGGTACCATCCATTCATTTTAGGTATTTAATTGAGCTAAAACATTCGCGAATAAATAAGTTTACCTGAAAACCTTTTTTGATCCATTGTCTTCATTGTCAAGTGAAGTTTCCTTCTAATAAGTTAAATTAGTACCCTTTTGCGTGTACTTCCAGGGCTACCGACCGACAGTGTTTTACCCCAAGCGGACGGCCAAGCCGCTGTATGAAACTCTGTTCAAGCAGTGTGAAGGAATGGACATGCCTGTTCTGTCATTCTTCCCATCCGAGGCTCACCTAATAACGGACTCCTACAACTTCGTCGTCGATGCCTTGTTGGGATTTAGCTTTAAAGGTAGTTATTTCATCAAAATTACATGGGTTCGTCATTTTTTCAGTTTGACTAGCAACGTACAATGTAATACGCGAATTTGTATTTTCTAATTTAAATTAAACCCAACACGGATCGTTTTTTTAATACAGCTTGTAACTTTAAATGCTATCGTGTTTGATTGCTCTGTAAAATGACAACATGTTTTTATCTGCAAAGTATGTACATACATCTGAAAACGTAAACATACAGATCTGTTGAAAACACAATATCATCCTTAAAGCTGGATATAACTTGTAGGGCATTAAGTTATCATCCATGTAACACTTACTATATTACTCGTGCAACGTCACAATAGCAGCAACAATTAGTTTTGTTGTAGATCACCTACAACCAAAAAAAATTATTATACACTTTAAAAATACCTTTCTAATAAAACGTCAACAACAATGTAACTGTGACCATTGCAGGTCCTGTACGCCCGGAGTTTGTTCCAGTCATGGAGACACTTAAAAAGGTGGAGTCGCCCATTGCCAGCATCGATGTCCCGTCTGGTAGGTAGCATAAAGTTACTACACCGTTTATTTATAAAGATAACTTAACGACTTACTTACCCGTGTTTTCTTTCGTATGTGTATATTATGGCGCTTAGTCAAATTTACAAGCCCGTACGTGTAAGCTGAATGTTAACTCTGGTAAGCGAAAATAACCTCCTTACTTAACTAACTAAACAAACGTGGAACATAGGCAAAATAAGATTAAATTGTAACTCTAGATACCCTTACTGAGTCTCGCACCCACCATATGTTCCATTAGACATTATCCAAATTTCACATTAATAAACAAGTTAATGATGTTGCACCAGTATACTATAGTATACCATTTAGTAAATAATCGAGTGTTGTAATCTTTCCAGGTTGGGACGTAGAGACCGGAGACCCGGAAGGCCTTAAACCTGACCTACTCATTTCTCTGACGGCGCCTAAACTGTGTGCACGCCTGTTTAAAGGCCGTCACCATTACCTTGGTGGACGGTTTGTTCCCAAGACGTTAGAAAACAAGTACGCCCTCAATCTGCCTCCATACCCAGGCACTGACTGTGTCGTCGAGCTGCGTGCGCAACCGGATGACGGCCATTAGAGGTCCTTCGATTAAGGGAATGCGACGAATAGTTACTGTCCCTGCTCGATATTATAAAAGTTTGGCAACGAAGCATGGGAACAACAGACTGCGTGAAATTATGTTGGTCATAAACTAAATTTGAAGGATAAAACAATGTCGAGGAGTTGATGGTGTTGCCTGCAAGAATAAATTCTTATATTAAACGGCGTATCAATGCATAAAGAAAACTGATATCGTACCAAACCTATTATTCACTTGCATGTTACTGTGGTAATTTCTTAAACCTTTAAAATATATATTAACATATTACAGTCAACCATTTGCTGACATACTTTTTGAAGTTTATCTATTTTATGTCCGTTTAATGCTTATTATTTTGTTTAGCATTCTCTTGTTAAATACATGGTAATGGGTTCGTATGCATTATTCATTTACAAATAAAATTATTCTACTCAATTGACTCCTTGTGTTGGATATAGAAATCCTGCTCAAAAGGTCCGTCATTAATGAACATGTAGAATAGAGTTGTATAACACAGTGTGGCACTCGGTTCGACTATGGATTCTTCAGAATAAAGCTTAAGTTATATCAAGAAAACCAATTGTATTCTTAATGTGTATAGACGTCATGCGTGGTTCGTTTGTAATAGTAATCATATATACAGGGGCTTTGTTGTTACACGATGAATTACCGTTGGAAGAAATTCGTCCCATTATTCATAGTACTGGTGGCGTTTGGGATGTTGTCGTATTTAAAGTAAAACAAATATGAACCAAATACCTACAATGAAGACATGTATTTCATAAATCTTATACCTTATATTTATACAAATACCTATTTAGTATAACGTTGCTCGCAATGCTAAGGCTTGGTCACACTAGCCGTAGTAAGCCGTAGTGGGATTTAACCATAGTAGACCGTAGTAGACCATACCCAAACGTACCGATCGTACTAAACCGTAGTTAACCGTAGTTAAACTTGGTAATGACCGTAGTTCGAATTAATAATTTGACCGTCGAAGGAATAACATGTTTTGACTTGTTCAAAAACTGGCTACATACAACTACGTCTGACGACATACTGTTACCGTAGTTCGAACGAACAACATGCAATTCGTGATCCCTGAGGGCCAGAAAAACTAACTACACAATGATGAAGTAAACCTAATACCGTTCGTTATGGAACACTGCACGAACGATTACCTCTCAATATCATTTTATCAGGACTCCAAATTGTTTTCTATGGGTGTTTTGGCTTTAAAATGGGTTTTATGGTAAATGGTAATAATATGTAGAGCACTTTAATGTATCACTAAAATAAAATGTTTGTTAATTTCTTATGTGCGTTAAATTTGCACCGCTTTGTAGCTTTTTTTGTCATGGTTCCCTTAAACTTGTCTAAATTGTTTACAACAGTATTTCTTTAAACATATCTTCAAGTTTTATTACAGTATCAGCAAATAAAAACAGTAGATACAGTTTATGCGACTAATGTCTAAATTTTGCAAGTGAATATTATTACCATTTTAAAGAATATTTTCATTTTTCTGAAACGTTTATAAAGCTTATAATGAATATATTCCCATAGGTATTTATATTCACAGTAAAAACATATTACTGTAATAGTACATGTTTCCAATTTCGCTTCTGTCTTTTTAGCTTAATATGTACGTATGCAAAACTAGGTACACAGATATTTACTTGTCGTTGTAAAAGTAATGTAAGCTGGTCATTAGGCTATTATATCTTCATGTTATGTTAAGTGTTTTCAATTAACACATAGAATTTGCATTTTTACGAGAAGTCATATCCGTAAAATCAATGATAATGAAGTAGATGTAATGCTCGATTATAAATATTTAAGGAACTATGACGTAAAATGCTTATTTACATGTTTGTCCAAAACGAGCAAATTTGGTAAACTCTGACCCGGTAGCTCAGATAAAACAACGTGGCATCACATGTGCAGTACGTTGGAATACAGGTCCCGTTTAATGGCGCATGTAATGTTTTAATATCTTTAGGTTACGACAGCAGCCACGTCCTACTTACATGTGTTGGTTACTAGGTACTGGCTATATCCACGAAAAGTTTCAGTAGATAAACTCACCGTCGTGAGTTTGCCTTATCATTGAAAATGGCGCTTTATGTACAACAAACTAACCAAAACAAACACGCACACTCGCCGACAAAACACGTATACTAATAGTGTTGCACCGTTATATGGCAATACGTTATCGGCATCGTGCTGTGGGAATTGTCTCATAGCAAAGTAATGTGAAACAATTTGCCCTATCGAGATAAAGACTGAGCGGCGCTTGTTGGACGTAATGTATAGCGACACAATTCCTGGAGGTTATGCAAGATTGCCCTGAAACTAAATGGATCTGTTTAGCCGCCAAATCGAGTTACGTAAAGTAACGTGCATAACAAGTAATATATGTTAATTGTTTTCACCGCATATCTGTGAAACGTCCGTTGCGATAAGTACTGAAATAGTTCTAGCAAAACAACCCTAAACAAACCGAAGAAGGTATCTCAGCCTTTGGTGTTTAGTTAAAGGTTATTGGTTGGATATGGAAATAGATGTAAGAGTTTGCCGAGTAAATTTGCGCGTCGTCAGGAGCGCAATATTAACTACGCACCAGAACGAGTACATACAATGTATATTTCCATTTCTAACTAATAACCTTTTTATTACATACCCGTTAATATCACAAAAAGTTGCATAACATTATAACTTTCATCAACAAAATCTAAGAAAATAACATCTGTATTAAACAAACAACAATTGAAGTTAAAAACGAAAGTAAAACAATTGTTGCCACTTCGGTTTCTAAGGCTGTCACGTAATATGAATGTGTATTCAACGACATTTCATTAAACAATCTTTAGAGCACCTGTATATTTTCATATGTATTTTCTATATTTAAATAGAGGTTTTGAGTTTAAATGCTCAACCTAAAAGAATTCCAGTAACATTTACGAGGACATATAAAATATTGATTGTGTAAAAACAACCTTGAACTAGATGCGATATTCCAATTCAAATTCATGAAAACATTACATGACGTCATGAAAATACATAAATTATTAGATATACGTGCGTTACGTCATGATTGTAAACAATAACAAACGAAAGTAGATAATTTGTACTAACACAGCCGATATCATGTCACGTGATTCTTTACACATCCGATATCGAAAAATATTGATCAGTTGAAGCCACAAGAATTATATAGGGAAACTTAAAAAGGATTTTAAATGCATGTAAACGTAACGTATTTGTGTTACGTCCACTTCGCTTAACTTGGAATCAGTCTTGGCGACATGTCTCTCAAATATTCAAGTTAAGGTGTGTTCTGTTTTGGGATCTACTCTGCTGAAGGTTCTGCTAAATTGACAACAATGCTGACATTCATTTAAATGACTTTTGTGACCGGCCTTTGTCCGTCGTCGTGCGTCGTCCGTCGTGCGTCGTCCGTCGTACATCGTGCGTAGACCATTTTACTTAAACATCTTCTCCTCTGAAACCACTCATTGGATTTTGACCAAACTTCACAGTTAGATCCCTGGGTGGTCCCCTACTAAAGTTGTTTAAATGGTTCTGATTGGTTGCATAAGTAGGTCACGGGGTCAAAAATAGCTTTTTAAAAGGAATCTTTCAAAAATCTTCTTGTCTAAAACTACAAGGTCCAGAGCTTTCATATTTAATATATAGCATTATCTAGAGGTCCTCTACCAAAGTTGTTCAAATTATGCCCCTGGGGTTAAAATTAACCCCGCTTCAGGGGTCACAATTTTACATTTTATTATATTGGAAATTTTTTAAACGACATCTTCTTTTAACCGCTTATGGGAGTTTGACCAAACTTCAAAGGAATGATCCCTGGGTGGTCCCCTAAATTGAAATTGTTCAAATGGTTCTGATTAGTTGCATAAGTAGGTCACATGGTCAATAATAGGTTTTCATAATGCAGCTTCCAAAAATCTTCTTGTCTGAAACTACAAGGCCCTGAGCTTTTACATTTGATGTATAACATCATCTACATGTCCTCTACCAGTATTTAGTGGACAACGTTAGTGGTCCTCTGTAAATGGCTCCACTGTAACCTTTGACCTTTTCCTCAGGTGAGTGACACAGGGCCATTTGGGCCCTCTTGTTTTTAAATTTAAACCATACAACTGGAGAGATATTTCACGTGCTTACTATGTTAATACAAACAAGGTCTTACCTGGTATTTTAGCTTTAAATGACACTTTTTTTCTTGGAAGTAGAACACATTGAAATTATTCTGTGTCTATCACTATTATCCATCATTTGGCATGCCTACACCGATAAGTTAACTAAACATAGATATGAAAGTTCACCATGAACATGTTTTTTGTAGTTAACATGTGTGACCGTGATGTATCATAAGTCTGTCTTGGAAACGGATTTATATGTCACCTTGCCAACTCGCTAGTCGCCTTGACAAACCATTTGCGTGTTTAGTGTTTGCGTTTGTGTGTATATGTTTGCTCAAGTAATGAAGAAAAAAGACGCTGTTGATCAGTTGAGTATCTATGTCCACATATGCATCCTCTGTTTAAACAACATATGCATTCACTGTAACGAAAGAAACACAGACGACGGTAAATCGTTTACTCTGTACCCCATTTTGCACCCCTTCTTGTATCGTGGCCAGACATGATTAAGCTTGGATTTACTTTTTTGCGCCATAATGTTTTTTGCTTTGTAAAGTAGTGTTTCTGTTTTTTTTTTCAGATTACAACACTTTTTACAATACAATGACATTATACGTATGTTCGTAGAATATTTTTTAAACAAAATGATATTTTTATAGAGACAAATGTCTCTACAAAAACAATAAGAAAATGTGTCTTGATGAGAAAAGGATTTCGCTTTCTATAAAAGTTCATAAAAATATGGATACAGTGAAAAATTACTGGAAAATGGATGGATTGGTTCCGCATTTCACATAGCCTGCGATTTGTAAAATATAAAAAACAAACCGAAAAGTCGCCTTCTGCCTATTGTCATCTAATTGCAGTCTAAATTTTACAGCTCTGTTTTACTTTTTGTATGAGTTGTACCGTTTTCCCGTTTAACTATTTATATTCAATATGTTACATAAGTAGAGATTTATATAAAACATAAACAAAAAACAATCAATAAAGTAAACATATACATAAGTTGCAGTAATATAGTAAGTCAATTGTCCTATTCCGACTATGTATATGTTTACAGTATTAATACAGTGGTGTCCATTTTATACATAATAATAGAATCATTGGATCATCTGCACTCTATAAAAACAGAGGACACTCGAGGTAACTAGCAAATACCTAGGCAACATAAACCATAGATACACATAGACATAGTAAATAACGATTTCGCGTATGATGGCCATTGACGCCCTAAAACAGAATATACATTTAATTTCAAACTAATTCAAACTAACTGTCCAACGTGCACGTTAATGCAATGGCGGCGCCATATACCGTGTTAACACCAAAACATTGCATTTATTGTGTTGTTGTCACTTTTGATAAAAATACGATTTATCCTCACGTTAATGGATGTCTAAAATATCTCCTCTACAACGGCGATTATCGATCTGCTTGAAACATGAAATCACGTTTTATCACCTATCACTCTAGCTATAGTTTGTATTCAAAATAAACACCGGTAAGTCGTCAATAAATACGTTCTTTGCGCGTAGATCAGCTAGATGCAATGTTGTCTAATTAAGCCTAGCTTTTGCGTTGTCTCCGATATAAACTAGTACGATACATTAGTACGTATTTTAGTAGTACATTGTATGAGTTAATCAGGACACAGTATTTCTAAAATGTCGAAGATTTTTGCACACATCAATGTGTTCGTATACTGTATGCGCCACAGGCATTAGTATACCAAATGATTGTGCTTAATCATATTGTGAAATGACTTTATATATATCTAGTGACTATATGTGGAATACCAAGTAAATAAAAAAATTAAAACGCGGATTCTCCATCTTATTTTACATACAATTTAGTTTATGAAGTGTATTTACCACATGGTTGGCATGTTCCGGCTGAGAAAAGTGGTCTTGACGTGGAAGGTAATCCGAGCAAGAAGCTCATTTAATCACTACAATGTGTCAATGATTCTTTCTTGGTAAATAATTATCTACACCTACGTTTCCGTCTATCTTTAGTATCAGTTGTTAAATAAGCATTGTTTCGAAAAAATCTTATTACAGAAGGTTAAATATTTCCTCTTCTGAGGGTTGAGTTTTTTATCGAGCCCGCATGTGGTGAGCTCGGTATTACCGTCATAATTTAGTTGGGTGTCTATGCCTTCGTACGAACGCCAGTCCATGCATACGAACTATTTTATACCATATGTTTTAGCTTTACTGACAAATGTGCGCAACATGTCAATGTTATTTTAAAGTTCTTTAATCACCCCCTCTACACATTATACGAGACTCTAAACAGTACGTTTGGTTTAACGCCGTTATTTCTTTTGAAAACATAATTACACGAGCAAATTGTTTTTCACAACGATCATTATTCTCGTTGTTCCCAGGTAGTATGTTTCGCACAATCACAACATCATATTTTTTATAGGTGCAATGCGTGCGAATCACAAATGGGAAGCATAGCCTGTACGAGAAAACAGCAGCCTCTGTTTATTGAAGCTGTTAGTTTACTCTGACGATGGTCAGCCGGGGGTAGTGCATCCCCTTACATATAGTTGCACCTCACCAGACAGTACAATGTAGCACACATTGTTTCATCTTAGACAAAGAAAAAAATTGCTTTACAGGCGTGCAACAGCTTAAGGGGACGCACTACCACCCCCCCCCCGGCTGACCATCGTCAGAGTCAAATAGTACGTGCTACGGTCTGGTGAGGGGTACATCTATTTAAGGCAGGAGCCGCATTACAATGTTGATGCGATTTATAGACAACGAGTGATCACGCCTTGTTTAGGTCTGACTGTATTTCCGAAAGGAAATTATGTGACAAGAAGGTTGTTTATTCTTACATTCTCATACAAAATATATGGATGGGAAAGTTTGTTAAGTCACACATAAACACATTCTTACAAATGATGTGTGTATGTGTGTTGAAGTGGCATTGTTTCGCCCAGTATGTGTGGGATTATCGTATTAAGTCAGTAAACCTCAACAAATATAATGTTTGCTTAAAAAAATACAGCATTTATCTAATATCTTATATAAGCATATTAACAGTTTAAAACATTAGGAAAAAAACCAACATTTAAAAGTGTAATCCTGAAATGCCAAAGCGCCTTAACAAAGTTAATATGAAGCCACCTTTGTTTTCTTTAAAACCATAACGATAGGTCTGGCAAAGAAATATCATGTATCGCAACATGCAACGTCTGAATTGACAATGTACATTTTATACGTTCTTTAAAAATAGCACTTCGCTTGGAAACATCTTAATATATATATATTGCTTAATATGTAAATTAAGCAATAAAAAGTTCTTCCTACCGTCTGTAGAATTAGAACGAGAATCTAACGAAGGACTGATGACAGTTTTTTTCGATAAAATCATGTCTGAGTTTGCAGTCAATTCCCTCTAACATGCTGCGCTGTTTTGCATGCGGTTAACTGCCCACTTGACATTAAACAAGCGCGCAAATTAAGAACATTGCAAAGTTTTCCTTTATCTCAATTATGCCCATGTCTAGAACAAAACTTGCACTTTCTAAGTACTGAATTATCACCGGGAACTAGAATTTTTAAGCGCCTTCCTTCATATCAGTTTAAAGAAAAAACAACTATTTTAGTTATTATACATAAACAACAATAAAATGAAAAGAAGAAAATGCAAAAAAAAAACAACACAAAAATGTATATTTTTCTGTTGTTATGTGTGTTTGTTTTTTACGCGCCGTTTTGTCATGGTGCTCATAAACTTGACATACCTACATTATTTGCAACATTCTTACCTTTAACATCTCTTCAATTTATATTATAAATGTTAGCACTAAACCAATATTGGTGGCTGACGTTGTCTACGTCTGGTAAATGTTATTATACATTCACGTAACAGAAAATAAAACTTTTTAATATGAGAAAACGTCTAATGTAGACATGATGAAATATAAAATGTAGACCGCTTTTCCTTGACTTCAAGTTGCGCTTAAACCAAATAATAAATATGATTATGTGTTTGCTCCGAACGTTTTGTACGCAGTTAAATATTTTAACATTTTTTAATAGTTTAAATATTCGTAGAGCCTTCGTCAGTATATTACCTATTGTGCTGACTGTGTTTGTTTTCTCTCTTAGCCGTTTGCTGTTCTTACGGTGGTCAAAAACTAACCCTGTTGTCTTTGTCTGCATCATTTTTTCCTTCAAATATCTTTTAATTTATATTAATAAAACCGTACACATATACCCGAAAATAGTGTTTAATTTTTCACTGAGTGTGCGTCTTTTATAATTGACTAAATTGCATTGAAAACGTTCAAAATATAACCTGTTAATTACCAAAATTAGAAGTGTTGATTTTTATATCATACCACCTAATGAGCTATCGACAGCCCGCCCTTCTGTCCTGGTCTTCATGATTTACGCATCGCTGGCCCGAATACTTATTATGAAATGAAAGCCATCTCGCTCCATTAAAACATTACTGACAAATTATCGGACTAGGTGATGGTGATAGCGATTTTCATAGGCATGATTGATAAGTGCATATAATAGATGGCCCGACAAAGCTGGTCTGTCAAGACGCCATTTTGGGCGGGCTGTCGATACGTCAATTTTCATTGCCTTGCCTCTGTTTACTGCCAGTATAATGGCTTTGTTTGTGTCCAATATATTCATCCAGTGTGCGCCGGTCTTGTTCGATAACGCCGTGCAAGTATTGACAAAATCGGAAACGGCTAGCTTAGCTGACTTTATGGCCAGGCTTGTTTTCTTTGGGATTAATCGGTCATAGAAGAAACATGTTCTGGAGTGAATCTGCTATATTCTAAGATACAGTATTATAACAGATGTTTGTATGAGTGTTACCCGTGCGCGCTTGTGTTTGGTTTGTAATGCAAATGTAAGAGGTATTATTAAAGAGTTCTGTTAGAAATTGGAATTTACATTTTAATGTTAAGTTATCACTGAATGTTGTAAAACCATGCAAAGAGTTTATTTTCAATCGACAGAAATACAATTTGCACTATTACATTAAAGATGCTAAGTCTGTATCTTTTAGGTCAGAATTGTTTACATCTTACATTTTAACCATATTTAAGCAGCGAAACCTACTCCCGTAAATATGAGAAACTGCCAAATATAGTTATTCATGCATGTA
>Ga0224511_10001908_pt1 | contig 13376 bp, 2 predicted proteins | sample SF_May12_sed_USG_2_FD_169988 | JGI IMG/M metagenome (GOLD analysis project Ga0224511, IMG submission 169988) | Sediment microbial communities from San Francisco Bay, California, United States - SF_May12_sed_USGS_8_1 | ecosystem: Environmental > Aquatic > Marine > Sediment | place: USA...
TTCATTTCTTTAAGTGCAATTCCGCATTCGTATTCTGAAAGATGGCCTGATTGTTCATCCCTATTATGTTGTCCTAATGTAGTAGTTTCATTACAGAAAAAGGTAGAGTTTTCGGCCGATATTTTACACGTTTTAGTTTACAATTGTGTGTCACTAAAACAAACACGCGCCATAACAATAAACGTTGCACTTTAAAACCAATCTGTATTGGCAAACTCTCGTGAGTTAAGTTCACTGTACTGAGTCGCAATGTTTACCATAAAAAGGTCAACTTATCTTCCTTTTAACAAACAGCGTAACATTCATTGTTGAGTAATCACTCATTGTATATTCCTTTCAATCAATTTCCAAATGTTTAAAGCATTTAGCAAGCTGTATACAAAGCACATAATAGTCAAACTGTGTACATTGTCACCGTGACGGGCAATAAGATACTCAGTCTGTTCAAAGGATAAAGGTCTTACCAAAACAAACAAACGGAGATACAAGCGCCCATGGTGCCCAAAATAACATCCCCTTTGGAGGTTTAAGCTGAGTATCTACAAGCACAAACATATGGGAATATAAAAACGCGATATATATGTAATACCTGATTTACATAATCAATGTTTTAGATATTCAAAATTGGAAATTCAAATTCGAGTTGATAAATTATTGCTTATAACATATCAGCTATACATGCATGCGGCCAGAAATGAAATATTGATACCCTGTACCGAAATATGCTTTGTCACTCACTGCTTTAGTATTTTAATTTAAAAACAAATACCCTTATTTGCTTAAACATGCACATGTGAGTCGTATGCACACAACTAATAACTAATATAAATATCTCAACAGATATATTGAAGACAATATAGGATTATTTGCAGGTAAGAAACACTGTGTTCTTTAGTTCCAAATACATTATTTACTCGCCAGTACTTAAATTGAAACACAGTTGCATTTAAGCTTTTATTTATTGTTTGTGAAAACAAATACATTTACAGTAACAATTAACTAGAGATCCGCAAGGAGGAGCATGATACGCCCGAACGATGAGCCGTTCATAAATTAGATCAGTTTACAATATAATATATATTACTATACATAATCGCTCATAAGTCGAATTATTGTTTATAATAGGCGATGTTTTTCTTCAATTGCAGAAAATCTAACTCAATATATCAGCGAGCAAATGCAAAAGTTCGCTTTTTGAACCTACAAAGATACTTCGACGTATGACTGCATCGCTATAAGGGCGAGTATAAACGGTTATTTTGTATTGACCGTATATAATCACTCATAATTCGAGATTTGTTACCAGAAAACCAGCCTAAATAGCCAACTCGATATTTGAGCGGGTAAGCTTAGTTTAACATTGCCATTTTCAAGCGCGTAAACACATCGAAATTCACCGCGGCGAAACAAAAGTCACATACATTTCTATAACCCGTAAATAATATGTGTAAGTAAGTTTACAAACCTTTGGAGTATTCCCATTTTTATCCTCTATTAAATCATAATTGGCCCTGAAATGAATAGGTGCCATTTATGGGTCATGGCCAACTAAGACACCAAATAAATTAGCTTAATAGGTTTCAAATTATTGCGCTGACAAAGTTTTAATGCTTAACTGTGACCTTGACATTGTGTTTCGAAAGTCAATCGCGATCATCTATTTGGTCATGCCCAATCAGGACGCCAATTACGGAGTTCCTTAGCTTAATAGGTTTCAAGTTGTTGAGCGGACTATGATTTTATGATCTAGGTCACTGTGACCTTGACTTTTGACCTCCTGACTCCAAATTCAAAAGGGATCATCTATTGGTCAAGGTCAACTAAGACACCAATTGTGGTGTCCCAAAGCTATATAGATTTGAAGTTATCTAGCAAACAAGGGTTTTATGTTCCATGTCACTGTGAGCTTGACTTTTGACCTACTGACCCCCCAAAAATAGGGGATCATATATATGCCGTCGCCAAAAAAGAAGACAGTCATGGTTTTCATAAGCCTAAAAGGTTTCATGTTATGTAGCGGACAAGGATTTATGCCTCATGTCACTGTGACCTTACCCTTTGACATACTGACCCCAAAATCATGACGTATCATTTGATATGACAACTATGACACGTATAACAGTGTCCCTTAGCTTAATAGGTTTCAAGTTAATAAGCTTCGTGTTTCAAGTTTTTGAGTTGATATCAATTTTATGCTTATGGTAATTGTGACCTTCACCTTTGACATACATGTACTAACTCAAAAAGTAATAGGGATCATCTATTGGCCATTGCCAACTAAGACGCAGAAGCCTGATAGTTTGTAAGTTATTGAGCGGACAATGATTTTATGCACCAAATCACTGTGATCTTAACCTTTGACCTACTGACCCCCAAAAAATAGGGATCATCTATGGGTCATGGTTATGCATGGTACAAAGAAAGGTCTACTTAGGCGAAATAATGTTTAAGTTAATGAGCGGACACTAACTTTCAAACGATGGACTGACGGACAAACAAACGTGCGCCATAACAAAATACGACCGAAGGTCCCTTTGGGCGTATAAAAAAATCATAAACGGACGAAAATCACTACAATCATCACTTTTCGAAATATTTGTAATTTTCGTCGCATTTGCGCTCTCGAATATTGCTCGTTTCAACATAAACTCTATAGGCAAACAATTTGACAGGAATGGTTATGGTTTTCTCCATACAACCAGAAACAATAGTAAAATGTAAACTATGGTTTTAGAACAAAGAAGCAGCACATTATTGCAATGTTGGTGCTTGCGAATATTTCACTGTATTATTAATACGTTTGCAATGAATTAAACGTAAAATTTTAAAAATGCAAACTGGCAGTGTAATGCAGCCAATATGCCCCTGCGTCTTCCATCTGAAAAACCTCCCCAAATGTTGGCCAACATCATTGACAAGCCAATGCCTTAAGGTTAAATATTAATGATATTCCATAATAAATAAGAAAAATCAAAAATTAAAAAGGTGCTTAAAGATGTAAAATATATACGATACAAATGCATCACAATTTAACGTTGTAAAGGCTGTGTTTTCAGATTCACAATATTTTCACCTATAAGAAACTTAAACTTTTAGTGTGACCTTTTAAACACAAGAACCCCATAAATAGTTTGAAGTGTTCCATTTTATTACCTTAAAAAGATGAGTAATAATCTCATCCTTGTACGAGAACGAATAAACGAGCTTTAGTAAAAGATTTTTTTCGGCATGTTATCATGAAAGGCAGATACGCTGATACAAGTATTTACGTATACGCTACTTGTATAAAGAACAAAACTGCGGATGATATAAATGTGTTTATTTAAATCAAACTGTTTGAGATAACGCTTTAAGAACGATAATTGATTTTAATCAAACTAGGTAAAATACGAATCAATGTAGAACTAGTAATAATGTTAAATTATCAAAATCAGACATTCTTACTCAAAACGTTTTAGTACGACTGATAAACATGTTAATACACAAATGTTTACAGTGTAAACATTTACAGATATAGATATATCTACCTTCCCGGATTGTTAATAACTTCCGTGTTTCAAGTTTCAAATTTCACTCACCTTACAGACAAACATATTTATTAGTGTGACACAAAAATATCATTTAATCCAGCATATGTATTGTCCCAAATGTTTAAATTAATAACAAGTTGTATTATCTAGTTTCGATTTCGGTGATAGTGTAAAGGGACATCACTGCCTACACTAAGGTCCGGTTACAATTAGCTAAACAATTATTTGAAGTTTATTTGAACAGTTCTACATTCGAGCTTACATCGTAAGCGCCTCTGAACTTTCGAAGATGTAGGAAGTCGACTTAATGGAATCGAAACAATGTGAAAGGATTGTTTTGTATTTTTAAACAAATGCAACAGTATTATTAAAATCGAAGAACGTTATTCGATCCGTTTGTGTATGTAGATCTAGTTTCATATGCTTGTTACCTTTACAAAAATGTATTCAAAATAGTTATTTGAAATATTACAAAGGTTATTTGTAAAGGCTTTATTTTCACTTCCGTTCAATTAAAGCTTAAAGACGACATTGGACTTTTTTTATTTTCATGCACATTAATAATCTAAAAAGACACATACAACAAATCAATACAGTGAACTCGACAGTTTTGGGTCAGAAAAGGAGTAACGAAGCGTATCTCTATAAAACGTTGGCTACCTCGCAAACCTACATTAATGGGGAAAATTGCGGTTGTAAAAACATACGCGTTACCAAAGCTGGTATATCCACTTACTGTTCTCCATAACCCTAACATGAAATTGATTGAAGAAATACAGAAACACATTTTCAAATTGATTTAGGATAGAAAGCTAGACAAAACAAAACGTTTTATTTGATATCAACAAAACGAATTTGGTGGATTAAAACTTACAAACTTAAAAATGTGTTTACAAACAACTTAAGCCAACTGGGTTAAAAGATATCTAGAAACAAACAATGGTCAATGGAAAGTTTTTATGAAAAATAAAAGATATAACCATAGTAACAAATAAATATTTGTTTGTGTGTTGGATGATAATTTTTTTAAGAAGAATGTCAGACGAAGATACATTTTTAAATTACATACAAATGTACTTTCAGCATGGCAAAATGTTCAAAAACGTTTAAGTACTAACAGAACTATGAACTTTTTACAAAAAAATAATATGGAATAATTAAGATATTACGCAGAACAGCAAGACGTATTTTTAAAACAATTTGTATGAGAAAGGTATAATGTATCTTGAACATTTTATTGAATACCGAAAACAACAGTTTATAATTATTTTTTTCATCTTTATGCGATATAAATCAAACTGAGTATTTAAAATATTTTCAAACATTAGTTCAATGTCCACGTAACCGACATTACAAACAAAATAGGAGCATATATTTTAAAATGAAATCATTGAACCTGATGACTGGCAAAATATCTACAAAAGCATACAATTGATACAACACTAAGAAACTTCCAACATTAAACTTGTAATGCGCATTTTACCAACCAATTAAATTGCTATATAAATTGAAATACATAAACTCAAATCTGTGGGACTTCCGTGTTAACATGTAACAATGGACAGTTCCACAACTGTCAATCATGACCATTTATATCTGTACATGGTCAATTTTAATCCAATAGATTAGGATTACATTGTCAGCTGACAATATGATCTAGCAAATACAAAAAAACATACTTTGTGTTTATAATAACCTTATCACAAGATCAAAGAAAATATGCCGCTTTAGGAGGAGCTTGGAAAGTTGTGGAACTATCTACTGAACATTGTTTTCTGGGAATGTCATATATCACAATCGTTATGGTCATATCTTAACAATTTATTTAAAGAAAACATAATTAATTATGTGGTTAAGAAGAAAGACTTACTACTCGGTATTAAAACGGAAAACAACATTTACTTTAGCCTATACAATTCAGGTCAATACATGCACGATATAAATCTAACTGAGTATTTTAAATATTTACAAATCAATTCCCACAGAAATGAAACACGAATTAACTGAAAAAGGAATAAGCTTAATACAACCACAAACAATAATTTTAACAAAGATACAAACAACTTATAATGTAAACGCTTTTATGTACAATTGACTTAAAGACAAAACAGAAAAACCTACATCAGAAACAAAATAGCAGCATTTATTTCGAAATGAAATCATTAAACCTGATGACTGGATAAACATCTACCAAAGCATATATGAATCTACAATTGATACAACACTACGCAACTTCCAACATAAACGTGCAATGCACATTTTACCAACATATAAACTACTATATAAATTCTAGGGCTGGGACAATACGGTCAGCAGTCGATACGATACGTATTCGATACGGAACTTGCCGATACGATACGTTTTCGATACGATAACCATCATGTACATTCTTAAGGTTCAAAATCAAGGGTTTTTGATTTCAACAACAAAGTAAATGTGTTTTGGTTGATATTGAATTCAACAAATACTATTGCTAAAACAAAATGATCACTTGTAAAGTGTGTACTGTAGTTTTATTCACAAAGTATTGGTTAAACATACTTAAGATCAAACTCAATATGCTTAAGTATTTTGCTTTATTGTATAAAGGTCAAGTGTGGTTATACTTCCAGATGTATCGGTACAGCATGATGACCGTATTAATAGGTATCGGTTGATTTCTGTATCGATAGTGTACCGATATTGACTGTATCGTCGCAGCCCTAATAAATTGAAATACGTAAACTAAATATGTAGGATTTCCGTAAGTGTTAAGATGAATTGAACATTTGTTCTGGGAATGTCATATATCACAATCGTTATGGTCAAATCTTAACAATTCTTTTAAAAACTTAATTAGTTATGTGATTAAGAAGAACGACATACTACTCGGTATAAAAACAGAAAACAGCATTAACTTAAGCGAATGGAATTCATTATTATTAATAATGAAGTATTATTTATAGGTAATGAAAATTAAAAAAATATTTTGAAGGTACGTCCAACGTTTCAGCTATATAATATTATATACCTTAAAAATAAAATAAGATAGGACAACAGATTGCAATTAACAAAAATAAACTGCACACCCACAATACAAAATATGATACACTTAATCCTTAATATATGATGAAGTATTGCGTATAGGTAAGTAGCTGCCCTTGTTGCATATTAAGATTTAGGTATCTTCCTGCACATTGTTTTGTCATAAGACAATGTGCGATAATCAGCATTACTGATGTCCGTGTTTGTCGTTCAAATAGGCGACTTCCTACAATGTTGTCCATATAATGACACAGCCCATTTCCACAAGCATTTCATAAACAAGTGATGCGTAATGTTTGAACTACAAATTACGCCACATCGCGATTGTGCAACCATTTAACAATAAAGCATACAAGCGAGTTCGTGTTTCTATTCTCTAATTATGGTATATGCTATTTTACAAAGTATTCACTTTCTGAGTAGAACTGTCGTTTTTAGATTTTCTAGATTCATTTGGCTGCAATATAATTGTCGTTTCAGAATGAATCTTTGTTTCAAAATGTTTGATATATCAAAGTATCAAGTAGCCCTATTTTATGGCAACACGAAACAATTGATACTAAATCACCAGTTTGTGTGTGTACTTTCCAGTCCTGAAAACCTTTGCGTGTAGAAAGCGGATCGGGAAAGTTTCTGTTATTTCACAATCCAATGCACCGCTCAAAAAGTGCATCTGCACGTTTCCTGAAAAACGTTTAATATTCAATAAAACAATATAAACATTATACCGATAGTTATGCTGCATTTAGCTTAAGTTCGCTACTTATCAGTTGAGCATCGTTTATTATTAAGTTTGCATTACATATATAAGTTAGGAATAATCACTGTGTACACAATCATATATTTAGGGCACTTTGCACAAACATAGTTTGTCCAAAAAAGACACATACAACTCTAAGATGTCCTCCGTTAATGCAAGTGTGAAAGTATTTATATTTTTAGTATATTAACAGTTCTACTCGACCACGTAAAATCCTTTGCTTTGGCTTATTAATGACTAATTACAAATTGGTGTAGTGTAAACACAAACATATAGTTTATGTTCTGAATGTCTGTTGCATCTTGGTGTTCTGTGTTTTTTTGTGTTGTTCTGTATGTCATGGTGCCCTCAACTTGACATGTTTACAACATTATCTTTTGAACATCTCTTCAAGTTATATTATGACAAGCAAATGATAATTTCAAACAACAAAACAATATTAGACTTATGTAATGTAATGCAATGTAACAACATGATTGCTTTTTAAAATCAAAAGTAAACTATCAGTGCATATAATTGATATCATAAATGAATCACCACCTTAAATGTAAATATATGCATTTTACAATTATCAAATTCTTTGCAATATAAAAATTATAATATATATTGGAAAATATGTTAAAACTATGTTGCAAACAATGTAAATATGTCAAGTTTAAGGGCACCATAACAAATAACCCGTACAAAATCAAACTCTTAGAACATCACGAAACGCGCAGAAAAACAAGACGATAATTAGACACAAGTAATGGTGGCCACTGACCGTCGGTTCACCAGCGATGATTAGTTACTTTCTCTTACGGTCGATATTAGGTGCATTCTGGTACGATTAGACTACTAGTAGTATTTTTCGACAGCAGTGTTTGAAATGACGAAAAATACACATTTAATTTCCACCCAACAGTGTTTAATACAAACAATATTCTCGAGAACTACTAATCGTACTGATCTATTGATAGATTTTTCATATCCTTTATTACTATAGTTTATCTATTACTCGTGTTACGTCTTTAATAATGTCACGTGATTTATCTGTAAAATATTCCTATAAATAAATAACGTAAAAAACGGGGCTACATGCACAAGAAAATACACAGTATCTTTAATGTACTGTAAGGGCGTCTATCAAGTTCATGGCAAAAAAGTATTCTTTGTGAAGTAGATGGACTTGAACATTATTAATTGTTTTATTTTTCCAACGTTATACTGTTCAGCGCCCCTAATGCAATCCCTGACCTTTTTGCAGTGTGTGGTATCTGAGTGTTCCTTCATAAAGAGGATAACTTTATAAGTAAAATTCAGTGTAACCTTAAAATATTGATAGACATACTTACCACTCTCTCTATGTTCGTTCATGGTTTCCGTCAGATATTTTATCACTGTACTTTGGGCCACCTCCGGGTTTACACCCCGCAATGTACGATACTGTAATCAATGATAACAAATTACATTTATGAAAGTTTATGTACTGTCATTTTGACTTCATTGGCATTCATTACTATCAGAGCGAATCGTATGCTTTATTGGGTATTTCCGTTATTATTATTATCGAGTTTCAATAATAAGATTACATACATTATTGTAAAAGCTTATTAAATTGCGACTTTAATATACTAGTAAATGAATGGTCCAGGGGTGTATGTGATCGCCCTTTACGCTGTGGGTATGAGATCGAAAACAACTTTTTAACAGCATATTTTATTTACTGCAGTTATTACACATATTACATAATTTATTTTTATAAGTAAACAAAAATAAAAAAAATATTGTCGTATGGGGCTGTTATTCATTTGAATACATTTTCTTGTATTAACTTTATTTTAAATATTGAACGAATGTTTAAATAAATTCATAATCGCTAAAATGTAACTGTCGCCTAAAATCCTTAAAAATCTAAAAATGCTTTACTAGAGAGTCGAACTTAGAATGTCGGCGTGAAAGATATCTTGATCACATACCTACAGGTGATGAACACTAACCCTACACACTTAAATACCATATAGCAATACAATCTTGCATATAATGCCTGTTCCACAGTCATTGTAATTTGACATTTTTTGTTTATAAACTCGGCCGCTTACGCAATGTGTATGAGTGCCACGTGGAAGCAAACGAACAGTAACATTGTTACTCTTATATTCTATTTGCTTACATCTTTAGCGAGGATTTCAAACATACTTGTGTTTAAGCTATTGCTTATTTCTTTAATGCAAAGTATACAGCGTTTTACATTTTAACTTGGAAAGAGGAATTAAAATAGAAAAAGTATATGTTAAAACTAATTAATATTTTTGAGAAAAAATAGGTTTTAACTACTTTACCAACCCGTTGGACAATCGTTTTCATGTGTTGAATAGCGTATATAGTCGCTGCCAGACGAAGTCTTGTCTTTAGATGCGCATGTCCACTCAGAATGATGGATACTCTCTCGAAGCGACATAAATTAAACCTGTCCATGTAGTGGCGTTTTCCAGCTGGATTCCTAAACATATTAACACAAACTTTCTAAGACAATAATATGTGCATAGTTTTGAGCATAAATCATAACAGTGAACACATTTTAAAGTATTTGGTTCTTTTTTTAACAACCTTGATATACCTAACTACATGCAACATTTTTGTTTTCATAATTTGCGATGATTTGGTTCTTGTGTAACAACCTTGATATACCTAACCACGTGCAACATTTTCGATGTCGTAGTTTGCGATGTAATGTTTGAACAACGTTCAAACGGTTAAAATGGAAATAAAAATTGTTTTTTTAAGTCTTACAAAATACATGGAAAAAACATATTAAACCAAATGTTTAGGCGTGAGGATGTGGCTTACAAATGCAGATAATCTCAAACATTTATCGTGTTTCGTTCAGGACTTTTCCAATCCATGATGTGCGTAAGTATAAGGGTAAACTTTTATATAAAATGAGGATCAAATACAACAATTTAACGACATTTCTTAATTCATTTAACATACATACGAAAAGCATAATTTTTATGTTCTGTGCATGATATGTAACCTTCGTCCGGTATAAAATGAAATGTCTTTAAATTTACATTGTTGCACAATGCAGTTTCGGAGAGAAATAAATAAGGAACACTCAGATACCACACACTGAAAAGCATCGTCGGATATCCACGGCCAAACCATTAACATTTATCAGCCGTGAATTTCTTTACCGATATTCAGTTGATAAGATGTGTGTCAAAGACAGCTATTTCATTCTTTCCCTTACGATTTTTATGAGGCGATTAAAACCAATCAAAACGCTCGTGCTATACGACATTAAATTTTGTTTGTATCATTATTGTCAAATCATTCGATACTTATTAACTTTACAGATATCCATGCAACTTTTACAAACAAAGTATTTGTGTTTCTTTCTCCTTCATTGAAACATATTTAAATGTAAGTTGCATGTCTTGCAACAGAAGAGCTAAACAGTACAAACATAAAAATCAACAACAATATATTTAACGTTAAATACTCACTTTACCAAGTGTTTAACATTTAATAATGTAAAAATGGTCGTCACTGACAGGTGTTCATATTTGCTAAATGTTTGGAGGCATGTGTCTATATCTGTTTCTTCATAATATTTTGAAAACTCCTGCCACAAGACGTTAAGAAAACGGTAGGCTAATTCTTCCTGTAAAAACACAAAGATGCGTTACTTATTAAGAATGTCAATAAAATATGCATACAATATTTAGAAAACATAACGTTGCACTTCAAACTGGCATTAACTGTATAAACATTAACTATTACTAAAAAAACAACCTTTGCTGATTCATTCCAGAGTTTGCTCTGACTAGCGTTTGTAGGCAGAAGCGGTCTGTTTCCTGCTTCCTGACAACCACGCTCGCCTGTTTCAAACACAAGAATACATATATATTAAAATAATACACCCTATTCATATCATTGCAAAACGCATGCACTTACAAAAACGATTGCTGACCGGATTAAGTTTATCTAACTTTTATAAACTAGCATGTACATTTGAAAAAATGTGTGCATAAATAATAAAAAAATAGTTTTATTATTCCATGAATTATACAGATAACTTTTTTTTATCCTTATAACTGCATTCTCTGTTCTTTTAAGTAGCAAGGCCAATCAAGTACGAGTTATGCCGCCTGAAATGTCTCGCATTCATAATTCACACAACCGCTTTGCAGGTTAAATTTCGTACGAATGAGTGCGACCTTCAAAATATTAAAATGGAAAGTCATTTTAGGCAGTGATTTTCCTTTCTCCAAAAAATAATAAAACTTTAATTAAGAGATAACCTTTTATGAGAATTTTCTACTTTATTAAATAGTTCGTAATTTTCTGCAATAAATACCGGCGCCATGACATTTTTCTATTTCCTGTTACCTGTTACCGCTGTGGTCGGTAGTCAATACACATCATGAGATGTTTAAACTATTAAAAAATTGAGGGACAATGTAATAGATTTATATAATAGTTATTGAAATAATTAATAATTATTTTGAATGCAAATACCATTATTTTGAGAGAAACAGTCAAACATAAGGTACCATCTTCCATTCTGAAATCTATTTTAGTCCCCATCATGTAATTCGGCCTTAGTTTGGTAATAGTAATATTTAACAGATATAAAATAGGAAACATAAAATTTCATTTGTGATAAGTTTTTTTCAATTTATATTAAACATGACAGGTGTTTAATGTGTTTAACGATATCCGATTACACATGCTAAAAAGTAACTTTAAGTTAACACAAACAACACTACCTGGACTTTCTTTCACAGCATTTGCACGTTTAGGTGTTTCTGTTTCAGCTTCGAAAGTCAACTCAACTAAATCATCCCTTTTGTCATCAGTGCTTTTATTCTGAAAGATGGGTTACATCTTAAATTGGTTCGACATTCATTCATATTAAATAGTTGTTTATAGTAAAATGTACATTATGTTCAACCCCAACAGTAATTTACCATTTAAACAATTTTGATCTTAATGGTAATGTTACCATGGTAACGATTGCTTATATACACGTTTGCACAAATAAAGCGCAACGAAATGCATTAAATTAAGCACACACATTTCCGAGCATTTTAGCAGCGTTTCTTAACATATCCCGTAGGGATCAAACTCCATATTCATATGCCTGTGCAGGCGGAGGCACATTAAAGCGAGTTTTGGCGCACTTATTCTATGCACTTACGGTCTGTCAGAGATTTTTTTTATTGGTGTTTGAGTGACGATTTATTAATATTCAGCATCATTATAGTCTAAACATTGTTAATTTAATACTTCTTACGATATCTTGTTAGCTACTATTATGGGCATATTTTAATCAACCAAAACAACACGCGTCATATACAACGTGGCCATAAATAATGACGTCATCAATGTACAACAAACGGGGTATCAACGCATCGATACAGTCGCGCGGTCCTATTGCCCCTAATTAAACAGATTAACAGATTAGAAAGCATACTGTTTGTTATTGTCATAGTATTGATCAAATTAATATTATATAGTTAATAAATCCAGTTGAATGTGTTTAGTGTTAGTAGTTTATTATCCCAAAGTATGAAGCTTTTATATTCCGTGTCACGTATTCTATTCCTGTAAGTGTATCTTTACTTTAGTCTGTCTATCCACCCACTCTAGATATACCCCGTTGTCTTTAACACGCATGACTAACCTTCACGCCACCTGTGCAGGCTAGTGCAATGGATCGTTGCACTTACCGTTTTGCTATTATCTACACATGACGTGTTTATGAATAAATATATATTTTATATGTTTATTGTCTGTTTTCACAGGTTAGTATGAGTCCTATTTTTGTGAGTATGTTTGTATATGTGTGTAAATGTCTTATAATTGTATTACTCGCGTATTTGTATTTGTAAATCTGTTTTATTGTTTGTATTTACATGTACTTGTTGATGTACATGTATTGCCTATGGGCACTTGCCGTTTTGCTATTAGCTACACATGACGTGTTCATGAATAAATATATATACTATATATTTATTGTCTGTTTTCACAGCTATCTCCAGCAACCCACATATAAGTCAGGGTGAGACAGAACC
>Ga0224511_10001909_pt1 | contig 13374 bp, 3 predicted proteins | sample SF_May12_sed_USG_2_FD_169988 | JGI IMG/M metagenome (GOLD analysis project Ga0224511, IMG submission 169988) | Sediment microbial communities from San Francisco Bay, California, United States - SF_May12_sed_USGS_8_1 | ecosystem: Environmental > Aquatic > Marine > Sediment | place: USA...
TTCAGTTTTATTGAACAAGTTAAACTATACAAAACTACCAACACAATTATTACCCGTTACAAAGATGCCAACATATAAAATATAACAACAGAACGATATTTATCTAAATAAGATGTCGTTTGAGAAGTTTGAAGCACGACAACAAAATCAAACAAATCAAGTTTACATGTAAACTATGGCAAATCAATACACGTTACACTCATTACTATTTCAGAACAATATTTAATTGATGTTATAATTATAGTAAAAAGGTCAAAATAGGTAGATAAATTATTAATATAAATAATGGTGATTGCCTTTAAAAATCTACTTTAAGTGCAAAGTTATGCATATTAGATGACAAACAAACACAGATACATAAATTTTCAACAGAAATCCAGCAAGTATAGCAAAATGTCGATGTTCCATACTACAGATGTATACATGCAGATAAGTACTACAGAATTATTTCTTTTAACAAACGATTTTGAATTTAAATATCTGTTCAAAAAGTGTGCTTTTCAGTTCTGGAATAAGACCTGAGGATTACTAGTATAAGGGTATATAATCTGCTTATGTATGGTGTACCCTCTTTGCTGGTGTTTGATGTAATAAATATCATAAAACAAAAGTGTTAAATTGTTCAAGTTGTTTAAAATCCTTTTTAATCACATTTTCATTATTTATTATTTATTTTACAAATTTTATTCATTTATAATATTTGACATATTGGTTTGTATCAGATAGAATGCATTAATTTTGTTACATGTTATAATTTCTGTTTAAACTTTTCCACGCTTGAAAAAAGTTCAATATTCAAGACCACAACAACTATTGTTACTATTGACGCTTTGAATATGCTTAAAGGGTAAAACCTAATTATTGTGGCAAAGTTAAGCTATCTTGCACCTGCACGCCTTGAAAACGACAATACATATAGGGTATCTTAATTTGAAGCTCTTCATTGAGCCACTGGCCTTTAATCACTGTGAGTAATTTAGAAAGCATTTTAAACGCAGTTCAGAAATATATCTATACTCCCTACAAGAGAACAGAAATAATAGACTATCGAATAAGAATTAAGCACATTTTTCATCAAATTCTGTCACGACGTAGAATAATTAATGGTTAATTACAACATTTACGCTTTAAGATGTTGAGTGTTCTGTACAAAATGTGTCGAGTATTTGAATTCAAAGTTAATAAATCTACTACGCTTTCAGTAGGAGCACATCATTCAACTCTCGTGGAAATCCACACGTGGATTCTGTTTCCACACAGGCCTTGCAAATACTGCAGATGATCTGTCATCTGTCTTCCAGTTGATCCATTCCAGTCCATTAAACAAACAGCCAGTGGTTGCATAAATCGTCGCTTCAAAAATCCAGAAAATAACTCAATTGTTTTCATTGTTCACACAATATAACCCTTATTGAGTCTCTGAATCCGCTTTTTGGTACTCAGTTAATGTTGTACATTCACCGTCCAGTATAGTGCTAAATAAACGTATACCATGTATACATTCCCAACGAAGGTGCTCAATATCGTCAACGGCAATTACACTTCCATCTTCCCGCATTACCATGTTATCACGAAATGTACATTTTTCCCGATGACAAATATGTAATCGAATGATTCCTGATCATCGCCAGCAACTGGTAGTTTATACTTTTGCACTTTATCTATGAGTGTTGTTATTCCCGTTACTTAGAGCTTCTTCTTCGATGAAGGACACTTGGTTCTTGATTTCCGCGGACGCCTGAGTCTCGTACTTGTTACACAGTCCCCACCAGGATCGCTCGACGCACACCTCCGTTTCTATAAACTCGAAGCACTTGGAGCCCAGGATGTTGAAGTAGATTTTGCCGATCATATTGGCCATGGATGATACCGAATCCTTCAGGCAGCCACGGAACCTGTGGAACAAAACGCGTGATTAATCATACAGCACAGGAGATTATTTAACTAGTTGTATCAATTGTTTACGCTTTGGTATAAATTATTTCAGTGTCTCTCGTTTCTAATAAAAATTTAAAATATAACTCATTAAATCGTGTCTTTAATGACAGATATATCGTTGAAGAGCAAAATCATTACATATTTAACATAAAGGGCAAAGGGCACACGATAAAACACATGGTTGTATTATTCTTTATTTTTAAAACTTAGTCGAATTCGACGGTAGCACACTAATACGTATTTATAATTATGCTGTTTCAATCTATTTAGTATTAATTATTTTTGAAAAAAGGTGTGTACCTCTGATTTATAAACAAGACGCATATACTGCAAACCATTAACATGTGATAACGGTAAAGTTCAAAGGACCTATATTCTGCAATGTGGCTCATAAAGAACATTACGGGAATGCAAATAATAAGCTTTGATCAATAAAAGCGCCATTATGTCACGCTGTTTCGCACGGCACTAAGCCGCTTGCGAAATTATCATTCTTGCCTTTATTGTTACAAATGTTGCACATTCGCGTGCCACAGGGTGAGAGCTATATTACTTTAAAAGCTTGTTAACTTATGTCCTGTTAGTGTAAGTTTGTTTCTTCGACGAAATAATGTAAATATAGTGTAGCATCCCTCAGAATAAAAGAGCAAAACAATAGAACGTTATTATTAAATTACCATTCCTATGTTTACGTGTCTTTCTTAACAAACCTTCAGAACACCGTGTAGTATTAGTCATAACGAGGCACGCGCTTTATCTCACCGATACATTTGTAGAAATAGCATCTTATGATAATCATCGCGCTTATATTAAATGCATTTCCAAGGCAAGCGAACACAAATGTTCAAGTATGACAACAAGTTGTAGCAAAAATGACAGCAAGTTGTAGAGGTAACAGTAACCATTATTCACCAGTTATATACATCGTGATTCTGACTTTGTCTTGGCAGGTTCTGACGCAAAAAGCAATTTATACATTTGTTTAACTCTGTAATGGATCTAACTGCCACAAACAGTGTTACCACACTGACAATCTCAACACAATGTACTCTATCATCTTTAATATACTGCTTCAAGCATGTTGCATTCGAGATTACAAGTGTGGCCTCAACTTCAAGATCAGTTGTTCACAACCACTTGTTTCATTATTTCTATACGATTACCTCTCAACAGACAGGCTTGAAATAACGCTCTGACTAAGCTAACTAGGAGTATGGCGATTTCTGTCTTCATCTCACATTTCTTTTTGTTATTCTGTTGAGATTAATGTTTGTATTTTTGTTAAATGAACCGCACAGTCTTCTATAAACTAATATGCGATTTTAATTTGTCCACATCAATTTAAATTAACATAATTTTACTGCCCAAATTGTTTTCTATGGTTGAAATATCAAACATATTCCAACAACAAATTGTCGTACATTAGATGACTTTAACTATATTATAAGTAAATTGAATTCTTTTCATTCTAACAGTCTATTAATTTCACCGTTTAAATAGCCCACAATAACTCATTCGTCAGTGAAGTAAATATTCAACATAAAATGTGGGGTCTGAAATTTCTTTTTGCAGCTTAAAGGCGTCAAAACATAGACGGAGTAGTATTAAACCCGTATTAAGCTATCGTTTAAGGTGTAATTTGGCAAAAAACCGGACCTACCGCAAATTCAGCATTACTTGTTACTCCAACTATACGGGCGCTGATATTTCTGACACTTAAAAAGTGTTGAATATGGATAGTTTGGTATAATTAGGAATACTCTTACATGCATTATTAAAAACAAATAAAATAACATATAAAATGATTATTATAACTAGTAACGATAAATCACTAATGCATTGTATTTAATATTATTTCAACTAATAACTCAACTTTAACTAATTTCTCTACTATAAAACATAATTAAGCATGTTCGTGTTCGTTAGCGTGAATTTTATTATCCAAGAAATAGTTAAGTATAAGTGGAATAAGTAAAATACTTTTAAATACGGACATTTAAACTTTCTAAGTGCTTTCAGATATCAATCTCAGCTATTGTAGCTAATTATGTAACAAAAACAGTCATGGGTAAACCCCATGTTGATAAATGGATGCTTTTTATGGTTTTTCTTTAAAGTCCGTAATAATTACTTGCTACGATCGTACACTGTATTTTACCGATACAAAAACAATAACGGAGAATTAGAATGCACACGGTTAAACGGTATGAACATTTTTTGCTTACATTGTATTATGGTTATTAATAACGGTGAGCAAATACTTGACTATTTGTTTTGGATTTTATAAAACGAACATAAACATTCGAAGTTCTGATCCTATAACAGAAGTCTTCTGAACTTTCTTACGAATCCCCGTCGACTCCGCACTTTATGTCCCGTTTTAAGTGCGGTAATGACCATGCCTCACACTGAGTTACCACATACTGCAGTTATTGTGAGGCAACCCAGGCGGAAGGCCGTAATTGCTTACTTAGTTTTTATTGACACATATACAAGATCAAAGCGATACAAGTAGACTTCGATTGTCCTGCAAGACTCTTCTTAGAAGACGAGCGGAAGAGCGCTTGTCGTAAACCAGGCGTTAACAGCAGAATGAGTGGAGACTCTTTGCTGACATATTTTTTCACACAAATTTGTGAGCACTATCCCCAGCTTAGATTTAAGTACATGCAAATAAAATACCAGAAGTTTTAATGACGCTGTGTAACAAAATAGTTTGCTACGATTTCGTTAATCGACCACTATACCAAGGAATGTTAACACACAGCTGAAATGTCCATCAAAAATGTAGGAAAATTGACTCATTTATATTTGAGTTTCATTAAGTAATCAAGAAGGGAATCTGGAATGTCGACAGCGGGGGAAGTGAACGTTAACTAGGCTTTTCCGTACATAATAAGCCCATTTTTCTCGTTTATTCATTTAGTGGGGGCATCTGGAAGGTTCCCGTCCGTAATAGAATAAATCGTTACTTTATTATGAACGTTTTATCTAAATATTATAAACGAAAGTTCTTTTTACCGTATACCTAAAAAGATGTGAATCATTTGTAAAGCATTTCCTACGGAGATTACGATTAGTTTTCAATGTTGTAACATTATTGATGTTACTTCCAATTACAGAATCCGTTCTGTCTATGAGCAAACATGCAATATAAATTTACAATTATGACTTTGCTGATTTGAACTTCAGATGCAGCGAATATCAACAATAATAGTAAGTGTGATCTGAAATAGATGTAAATTATACTAATTTATAATACTTTGTTAATTTAATTTTAGTATGTTTGCTTTGATAAGTTATATTTAAAGAGAAAACGATAATCTAAAACATGGTTGGTACGTGGGCAACCTATAAATTGTGTAACGCAAAAAATAGAACCAAGTAATAGACAAAAGAGATCCACTTAAAAGAATCTAATTACGTGATCAGCATGACGACAGAGTGAGGCTGTTAGATTCTTGTACGCTGGGTAGATCAATGTCTTCTTCATAATGAATAACGATATCCTGGCACGATAACGAAAGTTTTGCAAGTCGTATTCTGCATTTTTAAACACTCGTTTCAAGGTACGTTTTCGTCAAATGCAACAATTGGCAATGGAAAATGTTTATTCTGCAAGACTGCATGTTTGTCATTATTAACATGTCGTTTCCCTATCGGCGTTCATTAGCGAATTCTCGCCATTGCACAAACCATAACAACCTGTTAAGTTCGTACACGGGCTTCTAGCGCCACGCACGATCTCATGATAAACACTAATTTCCAAGGTGTGCGGATACATTAAGATTTCGCAGAGATTATGTCATTACTTTACAGTCATTAACAATTTATAACTGTCTCAAATGTACAGGTCCTGTCTAGTCTGTTAAGCGTGCCTATACAAACTAGGAACCTAAACCGCAAACTCACTTTCTATTCTTTCTTGAAGACATTTTACGTAAAAGGTGCGTGCATGGCCTATTCCAATTGATTACGAAGTATGCTTTTATACATATCGTCGATACTATATTTTCCATTTAACCTAAAATTAATCGATTTCATAATAACCTTTTTTGCGTTTACTACCGCTCTTACCCTAGTTAATTTTGTATGCGTTTTAGTGTTTTAAAGGTATCATGTCATAAAGAAAGCATTACGTAATATAAATGGTGAAGTATAAGGACACCGTACCGTTGATCGCAGTCGCAGTGTAGCAGGGAGTGGAAGCGGTAGTTGAAGGTGTTGAAGCGCGCGGAGAAGGGCGGGATGACGTAGGGGCAGCAGTCGTGGTCACGGCAGCACGCGTCTAGCTCCGTGTCGTCCCCAAGGTCGTCATAGCATTGCGCTAGGTCACCCTTGCCGCACCACTTCGTGCCCGGGAAAATTAGCACGCTGCTAAAATCGAACGCTGCACGCTTTGCGCGGCTGTTTCGCTTCAACGGCGCTGTTGAGCGGCGCTTTCGTTGGCGATTTTCGGACTCCGTCGAAGTAGATTTGGAGCGTTTCGAGATGTTGTGTTCCGTGGGTTTGGATGCGTTTAATGTTTGAGGTTTCTGTTCACCTGAGGTAGTAGAAGTACTGTCTGTGAGTTTTGTATCTGAGTTTGAGTGAAGAAGGTTACCATACTCTCCTTCAAAGTCCTTAGGATCCAGTGTTTCTAAGATCTTTTCATACACATTTGTATCATGACCGGATTTGGCCTCCTCTTCAGCGGTTTTGGTCGCAATTTTTATAAACTCACGACAATCTCTTTTTAGGGATTTCATATCAACTAAGTCTGCGAGTTCTTTTAAATAACTTACATCCTTGAAAGACATTTTGGCTAACGTTGTATTCCTAGAAGTATAGTTTGTCATCTCTGCAGCATACAACACGTCTCCAAAATCGTCCAGAACGGGTGTTGAAAGAACAAAAGCTGAGATAAAGTCCAACATGTGGCTAGATTCCGTGGTCAGGTCACACTCCTTGAGCGTGCCGCCTTGGTAGACGGCCTGCAGGATGCGGCGTCCGTCCGTCACTTGCTGGAGGACGGTGTCGTACTCCGGGGCATAGCCGCTCGGTAGGAAGGTCTCAAGGGCCAACACCTTTCCGTACGCCACTCGCACCTCACGTTCGCCGTGCCTGTTGATGCGCACGCTTGCAAAGTTGTCCTGGAAGAGTCCGCGCGTACGGATACGTATCCATTCCTCCACGTTCTCGTCCACCCAGCGTCCGTACGTCCAACCCGCTCCCAGCAATAGGGAAAATACGCACACAAATATTTTCACTGGGTCCATTGTCACAATAATGCATTTACTACCTCACATTATCAATTTGAAGCAATTGCAATCCACACAACAATTATGACTCAAGTAGTTATGCATGTTTAATTTCCGATTGATAAGTGTGTGCTTTTGTTTTGTTTTTATTTCAAACCACAATATTGAAATGCTCAATTTATTACCACTATGAATCACATCAACATCTTATTTGAACATGTTTATACTATTTGCAAAATCACATTAACAGCTTCCCTCTATTAATCACCATTAATTTCCACTGCACGCACAAATACTTTCTTCTACGACCAGCATACGAAACTACATTAAATCGTCTTCGATCTTCGATCCGTACTACAACTTCATCAGTGAGTCCACGGCTCCTGTCCCAGTCTCGCTGGTCGGACGGTCGACGGCCGAGTGAAACTGCGATAGTTCAAGTCTCTCTGATACCAGCGCGCAATTCGATCCGCCTCCTTTTAACGCGTCCGATACTGCAAGCTTTTTAGCTGGGTAGCAGGGGCCTTTCACTCAGCTGTTACAGTGGTAAAACATTCAGTTATTCACTGGTTCATGGTACTGCAGCCTACAGGCCTGTTCCTTGTGTGAACTCCGCAAAAATGATGAGTATCAAGTATTTTGCATAATATCTTCTTGACAAATGAACAATCAGAAACAGTGTAGTTTAGTTTTTATGACAGAAAAGACAAATGGTTAAACTAAAATTTTAGTGCTCCTGTCCAAAGTCAGAGTTGCAGTTTTACCATCAATTCTTTATGCCGTAAATAAGATACATCAATTCATTAATAAAACGAAACATTGCAACGATTCGTAAATTTATCATGTCTTAATTAAGGTTATTGAATACAAACATAGAAAACAGATGAACGAGTGTTAAGCATTGACAGTAACTGTTTAAAATATTGTCGACATAATGAATTGAATCATACCTGCGGAATATCGCAAATTAAACTGTCGCAGTTTTTTATTCAAATACAAAGATGTTCTGATAAATGTTATGCCTCATATATATTATAGTGTTCGGTGTGCATATATCAATAATTCACCACCATCGTGTCATAATCAAACCCATCTATTGACAAAAACGTACTTGACTTCTGGGGTATTTTACATATTGTATTAAACGGAAGGAAACGTTTTTATCATCAATGTTAAAATCTTGAGATCGACTGTTACTTTTAAACACAGCGGTCACGCATCGTTTACGATTTTTATTGTATTTTTTTAATTCAATAAATGATCCCCGACTGTAAAACTGTATAACACAGTCATAAAAGAAGAAGAAAAAAACCCAAAAAGACTTGTGAATAACAATTTGCCTGTATAACAATCTAGGGCATTTGTGAAATTCGTCAGTTTTAAAAGTGAATAATAGTAAAATTTAACGGACACTTGATGCAGTAGTATTGCACAAAAGTTCAAAATGCGTAACTGTGCATAAGAAAGTCCACCGATTTATTTGTATAATGAAGTCCTCGTTTTACTATTTGTAAGTAAGTAATCTGCTTAAATAGTAAGTGCCTACAGTACAATTTACTTGACATAAATTGGAAAAGGACCCACAGGGACACTGCACAGCTTACTAAAACGTCAGAAGTTAATAGTATGTGTGTTCATTGTGAAATGATGAAGATGATTTAATCAAGAAGTAATCGAAAGGTTGGTTTTAGAATTGTCATATATAAATAATACGGTGTAAATGTGTGGCCCCCAGTCTTTGATATGGCCATATTTACCACGGCTGCATTATTTTAGCCATCTTTGCAGAGGAACTATGCGTAGACAAATGTGAAGAAACTACACTTTGTTATTTAGAAGATGATTTGAAAGTTTGCAGTTTAAACCCCCTTTTGACCACGTGGGTTATAGTTTGCCATATGGTTAATAGGAGGAAAACAAAGATGAAGAAATTCCGGACGGTACACGTAGCACATCTAGCGGAGGGCGATCACAAACTTTCCACCTTGAACACCTTGTGCTAAAGTGGGCTAATCATAAATGTATCGTTTCAACTTCTGAAGGAACTCTTTCTTACAAGAAAGTAAAATATCCACCCTAAGTGATGTTACTTCTACAAACGAATCACAATTAGTGTAAATTAGAGCAACAGTAGTCTTAGTTTTCTTGCCATACATCAGAAAACATTACTTTAATCTGACAACCATCACTAAATTGAGCCAAACTCTAATTTAAAGTAATAACAATTGAAGTTGCAACGGGAAATGTTGTCAATTATATACTTTTATACAATTATTACAAAACACCATGTCAAGACGGAAAATGCAAAGGTAGCAACAAAAGACGTCAATTAACTTCAAGTGAAGTTCAACTTGAATTTATCACAGTGGCTAATCAAATACATAACCCTTCTTAATGGTGATTTATTACCCAGCAAAAAGCCTATGTGCACTCGACAGTGATTTATTAGATCAATTCTTCAATTTAAAATAAAAATGTGCATCTAGTTAGCGTTATATGTAAGACTTAAATAAACAATTTATTTGCACACGTATTTGAACATCTGCGTTGAGCCATTAAAACAAAGACTTAACCAAAGTTGTAAATTACAGTTTCAAAAAACTTCTTAACTTACGAAGACAAAGTGAAACAAAAACACTTTGTTAAACGTTGTCGAATTTATTTAAGCTATTTTAAACCATTCGAATAGTATCATAATATTTACATTTGCTCAATACTTTCTGAAAGACAAAATAACGATTGTTATCACCATAAACATATGGTCATAACCCACTAAAATATAGAACGTTGATCAGCGCAACGTCTATTGAAATAACAGAAAACGTCTTCGCCACGTGCATTTCGCCTTTGTAGCCTTGTCGAACGTTAAGGGCGAATAAATATATAAAATTATGTATATTGTTGTTAATATTGTTGTAAAAAGTAACATTTTTAAGTAAGTGTCTAAAACATTCCATTTTCACAGAAAAGATTAAAAATACGGGTAGATTCCTATTTTCGTGCGCATGTTCAGTATAAACGCTCAGACACCGGTGCCTTTAAATGCTGAATACAGGCATGATCGCGAAAAAAGAAGAATCAATAGTATGTAAAAAAGTAATATGTTTATATTAATGAAACGACATGCATATTACAACGCCTAAATTTATTTTTTTAATAACTGACTTTCTCCCATCTGCCACAAAGCGCACATTTTGTAGACAAGGAGGAACAACTGTGTACTTTGACCCCGACTCCAGTGGATGTACTGGTCGGCGTTGTCCAATACACGGCCTAACAAGTTTTAATATCTATTTTTCAGTTGATGCTTCTGACTGAATAACGTAAAAGCTAAAAAAATCATCGTCTTTACCGTTTTGTGCATAACTCCTGACGTAACAAAAGCGTTAAGGAACTTCGGTGTATTAGATTATATTACGGATTATATGACAGTATTTGTAAGTAGATATATTGTAGATATATTTTGTAAAATATTAAAACCTGTGACAATTTAAACAATACTATAACGAAAATGTCCAATGATCAAATGTGGACAAACGTGTATGTAATTTAAGGTACATTGTATTTGTAAATGTAGCTCCTGTGATGTGGTGGGCCCAAGCAATTATGATGAGAAAACAAAACAGAAAAACATTATTTCAACGGTAATTATTATTGCTTGCCTTTAATCCTTTGAACTTCTGCAAATACAAGGTGTTAAAGGCGCCAGCAAAACGAATGTGAAAGATGCAATTACATGTACTTTATATAAAAAATGTCTAAAAACTGAATCAACAAAAATCCAAAAAGCCTTCTCTTCCTTAAAGCAATAAAATAGTTAACTGCCGTGATAGATTATATTATTCTCATGTTAATCACAATAACTGTCCTACACAGGGCATGTTTTCTGCAATATATCACCAACATGACTTTAATCTATCTGACAAGCACCGTGCACAGTTGGGGAAACCCACATGCACAAAGCAGAACGCCTGACAACAAAATCATATATTCTACCACGCATTATTATAAAACATTATGTCAAGAGGGGTGTGTGCATGCGCAGCAACAAAAGACATCAAATACGTCAATTATGTTACATTTGTTAAACCATTTACAACTTTGTTCACAGCGATTTTACAAATACATTAAACTAACACTGCTTAATGGTAAGTTATTGCCTGGCAAAAAGCATGTGTACGGTAGACAGTGATTAATTAGAGCAATTATTCAATTTTAAACCCAAAATCTGCAACAAGTGAGAGAAATACTTAAATAAACACTTTCTTTGTACTTAAAAAACAACATTGATCTATTAACACAAACACTGGAGTATTGCTCAATTACCAAAGTTATTTATAAGAGAGAGAAAAACGCCTTTCAAAATAAAATAAATTTAATGATACTCAAGAACAATAATGAATAAATAACAGCTTTTACATTCAATGAGTTATGATTATAGACATCACAGTTACAGCTATATGATTTTCTTCCTATAACAATAAACACAATATCTGCAATGTTGGTGAAGCCTATTTTATCCCCAGAAACAGACAAAACTGTGCCATTTGTTTGCACCTCCCAGTAAGGGGCGCTTTTAAGCACTTCGCGATAATCTATTCAAGCTCCTTATAACAGTATAACAAATGAGTAACTTTTAGGTATTTACAATAGATGAGCAAAATACTTTAGAATGTGAATATATGTGAATATTATACATTGTATATGAATGAAATATAATAAGTAAAATATACACATTCATACAAGTCTTTCACATCTCTGAATGACTTTAAGCATTCATTCTTTTAAAACATTTAAAGCCTTTTTATAGTCAAAAATTTGTAAAACATAACAAATGTTTCCTGCTTTTCAAACAATAAATATCTAAAGTGCAGTATTTGCAATTGATTGATTGGTTGGTTTGTTATGAGAGTTGAACTATATAATATCATATTATGACAAATGACGCAAAGGGCATCTCCATGCTCTCAGTATACAAAGACATAAGTTAAAGATGCACAAATAAATCATTTAAATTCCTAATCACATATTTTTGCAACAATGACAATGTAAGTTCTGTTCAAGTGTTGTTTATTTCAACACAATACCAGCAAGCTCAGCCAGGAGCTGCATCCTTGTTTTGCCTTTGAACGCTTCCTGAACCAAGGGAAACAACTTCCTATTTTGATCCTCCAGCCAGTGATAAATGTGGCAAGAGTTGTCTGGCATAATCACTGTTTCTCTGTGTATATGCAGGTCTCTTCCATTGTCTGCGATCTGTACCACTGCACAATCACTAAGTGTCAAGGTTTTCCCTCCGTTTTGAAATGCAAAAGACTGTTTTGCTAAGTAAATAAGAACCATCAATGTCATCAAGACCTTCTGAACCTGAATCCTCTTTCTTGGATCCGGATCTGAAAACACACACTCTTTGCTAAATAAAAGACCTACAATAGTCTGATGATAAGGAACTTCCGGTTATAAGGAATTGATTTTCATGGTCCTGATGAGTTCCTTATAAGCAGATTTTACCATGTTTGCAAACCATTTTAAAACAATTTAGCACTGTAGAAATACTGTTACATAATTAGTGTAAAGAGAACACATACCGGTATAAAACGTCTAAGATAGCACTGTACCTTTTAAAACCAGGTTGATCATGAAGCAGTATTCCTTGAATATATCCTCTACAGTTTTTATGGAAATGCCAATGGCAGTTAAAAGCTTGTTGGAAAGCTGCCAGTATGCAAACTGTTGGTCTCTCACCTAAAAGAGAATTAGTAAACTTAAGTAAGCATGTTTAATTTATAATAATTATGTGTTAACAAATAATTGATTGTAAAAAAATACATAAATGTAATAGTGTTGTATTACTTTCAATGAAATTACATTTTATTGGTATTGTAAACATGCAGTTTATGTGGAACTTGAGAGTGGTATATAACGTTTTCAAAGATACAACACTATATATATATCATTAAAAAATGTATACAAAAAATTAAAAGTCCCGGTCTAAGGATAAGAAATTATAAATACCACATCATCAGGGCATTTTATTATTATTGTCTGAATAATAATAATAATAATAATAATAATAATAATAATAATAATAATTGCCCGGATGATATGTTTTTATAAAAAAAAAAATTAAAGTTATATTACCGTTGAACGAGAGCATTTAACCATACACCTTAGTTTTTATAAAATTTCACCTAAA
>Ga0224511_10001910_pt1 | contig 13371 bp, 11 predicted proteins | sample SF_May12_sed_USG_2_FD_169988 | JGI IMG/M metagenome (GOLD analysis project Ga0224511, IMG submission 169988) | Sediment microbial communities from San Francisco Bay, California, United States - SF_May12_sed_USGS_8_1 | ecosystem: Environmental > Aquatic > Marine > Sediment | place: USA...
AATATATGGTGTTACTTCACATTGCGCATGCGCGACTATCCTTGACACATTTCAATAAGACTTGCTAATATATATTCAATACTAAGTAGTATTAATATATACCCACTACTTAATACCGTCTTGAAAAGACAATATGTTAAAATATTTATGTCTGAAACTACAAGGTTCAGAAAATTCATATTCAAAAGAAGAAAAGTGCACCTGGGGTCAAAATGGAAATGGCGCTCTAGGAATTACAATTGTACATACAACATTGGAAAAGGTCTTCAAACAAGGTTTTGTTCTAAATTGCTTGGTCCAATGTGTAGAAAACTACACATACATGATCCTTAGATAAAACATCTTCCAGCATAGCTAAAATGACTATACGTGGTTAAATAACTATTTTAAAGGAACCAAGGAGAGCGACTCAGGGCCCTCGTTTTCTTTTTAACATAATCAGTGTTGACCTATGTTACAGTGCACGGAATTTGCGATTCATAAAACAAAGTAAAATTTAATGTAATTTTTTATTCTCACTCTTTAGCTAAAGCGTTAAAATCTAAATACACATCGTGTTTGTTTTTGTACAAGAATATGTGAGTTTAGATATATTTCGGGTCCTTTGGAATTATGGATTGTATTTTGATTTGATTTGAAAAAATAGTTCCGTTCGTAATGATTGTAAACAATAACAAAACAAACACACCCGATATCGAAAATAATTTGTGAGTCAATAAATTTAGATAGGAAAACTGATTTGCGCATGTTATAATAATAAGGTTGCGTAGACAATTATTTTTTGCTTTTAAACATCTTTATCGTTTGATTTAATTTCAGTGAACACTAAACAGATCGACGAGATTTTGGCTCGGTTCGAAAAGTATGGTGAATATGAGGTTGGACAACTGTGCAGAATTGTAGAAGGTTTTGAGATATATGAGCCAAGCGTGATAGCATTCATTGATGCTGGAGTTGCTGATACTGTGATCAAAAGTCTACCACTCTTGGAAGACATTCACACCAGTTTTGTCTTTATGAACCTGTGGACTGCTGTCTGTTCTCAACAAAATGAACAGTGTTCCACAAATGACGTGATTTCGCTGATTCTAGACCCAACCATGACAAGGTCATTTAAAATGAATACATGTTATTGAACATCTTTCTTTACTATACTGGTGAAATCATAACGTAAAAATAGCTGAGTTTTTGTCAGGCATTGGTGTGACTCGGCAACCTGTAGCATTAAGTATGAATAATATTAGGTCAAAACAATCATTTAATAAAGGTATGAAATAAAATATACCATTTTTACACCTAGTATTACGAATTCCTTTATTAGATATTCATTGACTGTTGGTATGTGTTGTGGGGGATTAAGCGTATCCGCTATTAATGTGTGACCAATATTGATTACACAGTGTATCTTTCTTGTCAACATATAAATGCAAGCTCTGTTAATTATTTATATCAAAATGGTATAGTTAATAGAGGTTTTATCACATTTACATAAATGTACTGTTGTTGAAACTTAGTGGATAATAAAGAAAACGTATTATTATCTTCAAACTATTCTCATTCTCACTGAGCACTTTTTTAAGCGTTTTTGTTCACTACAGATTAAAGGAATTCAAGGAAAAGCTTGAAAGCGGGACTTTGACGTTTGAAGAAATCGAAACGAAGTTGGGTAATCAATTCAAGGACGACTTTGAACGCATTCGTCGCGAAATAAAGAAACTTGATGTCAAAGATGATGTGATTGCAACTCGAATCAAGCAATTGGAAAAGCAGCGTAAACTAGCTGGCTGTGTCCGTGGAGCGAAAACCTTGCTTGAATTTAAGGAGGTTTATTTGCTGACTGGCGACTTCGAGGCAGTGGAGAAAGTTGGCTCAGTAAGAGATATAATGCATAATTTTATAAATGTCATTATATGTGCTTAAAAATCATTTTAAAGTGTAACTTTTCATTTCTTTTAAAATCAGAGAATTGTTTTCTCCTTGAAACGTGCTTACTATAGGTACTTTAAATGTTTTTTCATCGTTTTCTACTAACGTCACTTTGGTACCTTCGAAACATGTGTTTCATTTACAGCTTAGCGGAGGCAAGTTAATGATGTCTGAATTCGATGAAAGTTTCATGGGGGCCTGTGATTTTCTGACTGAAATGACCGAAGAAAAAACCGAATGTATAAATGCTTTCATAAAGTGCAGAAATGTTGTTGACTGGCTTCAGGAGTCAATGAAAAAGAGTATGTGTATATATGTTTATTTTAATACACTGACTGTGCTTTGTCGTATTTTTCAATTAAAATACGCAGTGACTCCTAAATAATGAGTAACTCCCAAATGTAAACAAAGAGTCGCCATCTTGGAAATGTGTACTTATTGTTTCACAATTTGCTTTTGTTATTGAAAACGCATTGACATTTCAATTTGATCTATATGGTTTATACAACATTCGAAGCAAATAATATCGCTCGTTTGTTTGGTCAAATTGTCATTCATTTAAGTGACACCAGGAAATGCGAAAACAAGTCGTCATTTTGCAGGTAAAGCAATTTAATTTTGCCCTTTTTGGCAACACATTTGCAATGTTTACTTTTCCAATAAATGCTTTAACGTCATCTTTTCAGTCGAAGAATTGAACGTTTTTGTTGACCTGGCTATGATGTCTGCTGGGGACGAACCCATAAACATAAAGAAAGTCCAGTGCCTGCATTCTGCTGTGAGGGGCTATGCACCACTGATCTTTAAACTTGAGAAAACCAGCGGTTGCGAAGATTTGCTTGAAAAGTTCGAACACGTTTTCAATGAGTTGAAAGCTAATAAAAAATTGCCTTATCAAATGGTATGTATTGAAAGCGATTGTGTAATTGTATTTGATTACCATGTGTTATACCTGTTGATATTTTATTGATATATTCATTTGTAATAGAAATACACCTTGCACTGTTTTTATACATATTAATGCTATCTAGATCCAACTTCATTTTAAAGTGGACACTGTTACTATTCATTCTGGCAGATTGGCACAAATGAGCAACTGCAATGGTTGAAGGATATAAAGGAAGCTCATGGCTCCGTTGAAGTGACCTCCCTAGTGCAGGCCGACCTCATCAACACGGATGGCGTGTACATCGTCGGTAAACTAGCATGGAAACGACCAGACTCAGACCTTATGGTAAGTTTGTTGTCCAGCCCGCTTGCGGAGAGCTCGAGATAGCCGTAACGATTGGTATTTGTATGTGCGCCCGTTTGTGACTGAAATTGGCTTGCTATGACTTCATTATTGGTTAGTTGTTTTAAATATGATTTGGAACGAATAGTAACCTAAATGGTCAAACAAATTCGCGCACAATAATAATTTTGCCCCCCCCTCAGGTGTTGTCAGGGTATGGTTAAACTTCAATGTCAAAGGTCGAATTAGGTCAGAATAATGTTTTGTCCAGACTCAAACTTCATAATAAGTTGACGGATTTTAATACTAATTTGCACAAATGTAGACTTAAATGTGACGGGATGTCTAAAATGTAGACTTTAATGTGACGGGATGCTCAAAAATCATTTTGATACCTTTAGCCAAGAGATCAATTTTGCCTAAATAATTTGTGTTTGGACTCTAACGTTAACATACATAGATTGGTTTTAAGCTTTCTCTAACTTCATTTGCATTGATGAATTGAAAAATTACAATAATACCTTAGATGTTTTGTCAGACATAAAGGTTAATGGTCACAATTGGTCAGAATTGTGTTTGGCCGGGAATTACCCGTAATCATCATTTTGATGGCTCGACAATGTACCCTTAAGGGACCAGAGAGCAACAAGTGCTTAGAATAAGCTATTGTGACTAGTCGGTATTATAAAAGTGTTGCGTTAAAAGTGTGAGAGAGTCTTGTTTTTATAACTGAACTCTCGATGCTGGATAAATACGGGCAGGGTCTATATTGTTGAAACGTGAAATGCTCAGTCTTCGGAAAAAAGTCATTCATAGCGTTAAATATTAATATATTATGTTGTCTATACAATACACAAAACATTATACAAACACTTGGTACCTTCGTACATTTATGCACGTTTCTATTTCTATTTTGTTCTATTATTATTACTATGTTTGTAGCAGAGTTCACATGACGTAATCAAATTAACCATCCCGGGACAAGGAAAAGACAGACAAAAACGAGATTACGCATTTTCCCAGCTGGAGGATCTTCAGAGTCGACTTATGCTCGTCTCTGGACGGTCTGAGTCTGCGTCTGAAACCAGTGCTGAGAACGTCACAGAAGCTAGCGTTAATCGGTTTACAACGGTAGGACTTATTCAGATGTTCTGTACAAGGTGGCTTGCGCAAATAGGGTTACTTAGGCCGCTATTACAGGTGTCTGTAAGTTGACGGATAGTCATCCGAAAGGTGTCCGTCAAAACGCATGGTACTTATTACATGTGTCCTTAAAGTCATGCGTTTAAAATCCCTCGGCCTCAGAGATTACAATGTAAAAATTGTTTTTCTTCAATTTAATTTGCAGACTGTATGTTGTTTGTTGTTGCTTTTGCGCTCGGGGCGTCAGCGGTGTGGCATCTTTTATTACAATTGAAAATAGCTTCATTCAAATCGAAGCTATTTGCCCCATGCATACTATGCTTCATGAGGAGTTACCCTTTTTATGCTCCCCGAAACATTTCGGGGGAGCATATAGTCGCCGCCTTGTCCGTCCGTCCGTCTGTCCGTCCGTCCGTCAGTCAGTCAGTTAGTCATTCAGTCCGTCCGTCCGTCAGTCCGTCTGTCCGTCCGTACGTCCCATTTGTGTCCGGCACAAAGCTTCGTCAATTGAAGTCGGATTTCGAAACTATTTTACAGAAATGATCACCATATTAAGATAATGTGTCGCGCGCAAAATATTGGTTGCTACCTTGAAGGTCAAGGTCACAGCATGACCTTGCAGCAGAATCGTGTCCGGCCCATAACTTTGTTATTTGATGTCTGATTTCGAAAATATTTCACAGAAATGATCAATATATTGAGACGACGTGTCGCGCGCAAAATGTGGGTCGCTATCTTGAAGACCAAGGTCACAGCATGACCTTGCAGCAAAATCATGTCCGGCTCATAACGTTGTGATTTGAAGACAGATTTCGAAACAAGTTCACGGAAATAATCACCATATTGAGACGACGTGTCGCGTGCTTCATTTGGGTCGCTACCTTGAGGGTCAAGGTCACAGTATGACCTTTCAGCAAAATAGATTCCGGCCCATAACTTTGTGATTTGAAGTCAAATTTTACAACTAATTCACATGAATGATTACCATATTGAGACAACTTGTCGAGTGCAACATTTGAGTCGCTACCATGAAGGCCAAGGTCACAGCATGCCATTGCAGCAAAATCGTGCCTGACCCAAACTTTTGTTATTTGAAGTCGGATTCTACAACTACTTTTGACAAACTACTTCTCTGTGTCTAATACCTATTCGGGGAGCATTACCCTGTTCCGACCAGCTCTTGTCATACGTCCGAAGGGACCTTCGGTTTTATGTTATGGCGGATGTCGTATGTCTGTCCGTCCATCTGTCAGTCTGTCTGTCCGGCATAAGAAGTCTTGGCACATTTAATTCAAACATATTTCACACATATTTACCTTCCTTGGTATCATGGATGCTCATGACCCGTAGATGACCCCTATTGATTTTGGAGTCAGTATGTCAAAGGTCAAGGTCACAATGATTTAGAGAATACATTTATATACGCTAACTTCAAACTTATTTAGCTTAGGGACACCATAATTGTTGTCTTAGTTGGCCATGGCTGACAGATAATCCCTATTCATTGTGTAAGTCAAAGGCTAAGGTCACGGTGACTTGGAGCAGAAAAACCCTGTCCGGTCAAAACATAAAATCTATTAAGTTTAGGGATACCATAATTGATGTCTTAGTTGGCAATGACCTATAGATGATCCCTGTTGATTTAGGGGTCAGTAGTCAAAAACTCATTGTCTGCTAAATAGCTTAAAACCTATTACGCTTAGGACACCTTATTATCCATAATCCATAGATGACACAATTGATTTAAGGGTCATTAAGTTAAAGGTTAAGGTCACAGTGACCTGAAGCATAAAAATTGTGTCTGCACAATAACATAAAGCCTGTTTTGCTAAGGACAGCATAATTGGTCTTACAGTTGACTAGGCACATAGATGATCCCTATTGATTGTGAGGTCAGTACGTCAGAGGTCAAGGTCACATTTACCTGCATCGTAAAGTTCTTGTTCGCTCAACTGCTTTAAATCTATGAAGTTTGTGGATACCATAGTTGGTTTCTTAGTTGACCATGGCTGATAGATGATCCCTTTTGATGTCTTATTATACGGGCGTAAAATGCTCCGACACGCGAAGATCTAGTTTTAAGATTTATTAAACATTTGTATCATATGATAAACACTTGACTGGTGTATTTTATTTAACGTGTCTATAACACATCATTTAGGAATCATACCCTCGTGTGGCAGTTTCCGTTTTATTATTGCCAGGGTTTTTGAGTTACCATTCTTAAACCTTATTTCTGTTTTGCCACCTGACGTTACAAAGCTATATGTATTACGTACAGTGACTAGCAAAACATTTTACATTATGCGAAAACATTAAATTTAAACAAGAATTATTCATAAAGGTAGTCCTAGCTGATATTTTGTAAAATTGGAAGTAAACAAGAATTTTTTTTCGGCGCTGAATTGGAGTAAGTGAAATGAGCATTTGAAATATAAATGTTAAAAAAAAAACAAAGTATCAAGTGGTTTCGACCCCGTGCAGGGCGGCACGCAATTGATTGATGTTCGTGTTTGTCAAAACTGTATTTAAGTAATGTAAGGAACATAAGGGAGGTAGTTCTGAGAGAAAATTACATTACTTTTTAAGCGGGGCTCCTACTCGGGTTAAAAAAAATATTGCGTTAAGACAAAAAGTGACGGATACGGGCTTTCTCAGTCACTGTTTCAAACAGTGCACTACTTGTTATGCCCCCATTCGAAGAAGAGTGATCATATTGTTTTGCGGATGTCGGCCGGTCGGTCGGTTGACTAAATGGTTTCCGACCATTATCTTGAAAACTATTAATCATAGAGCTTTCATATTTTACATGCTAATTTATCTTGGTAAGGACAAAACCCCTTTTTATTTTGGTTTTACTAGGTCAATTAAGTAAAATTAATTCTGCTCATTATATTGAAAACTATTTATCACAGATCTTTTATATTTCACATGCTGATTGATCATGGGGAGAACATGTTCTGTTTTAATTTTGGGTTCACTTGGTCAAAAGGTCATAAGAGTCCTTTTTGTAAAAAACATGGTTACCGTTCATTTTCTTGAGAAAAAATTATTACAGAACTACATTTGTATCATATTTTAAATTGTTCTTGGTGAGAACATGGTCCCTATTGATTTTGTATTCACTATGTTAAATGTCAAGTTCATAAAGGTTTCCTGTCATTATCTTGAGATCACAGATCTTTCATATTTCACATGCTGATTGGTCATGACGGAGACATGACTCCTGTTGATATTGAGGTAATTTTCCCCCGCCGATGTCCGTCCGTCCGTCCTGATGTGCGTCCGTCACAAACTTCTTGCGGCTATATCTCAAAGACTATTACAGATTGGAACTTGAAACTTCAGGGGTGTATATATCTCATTTAGGATAAGTTCACTGCACACAAACCATAACCCTCCACTTCCTAAATTTAGAGTTATTTTCCTTTGTTACTTTCTATACTTGAATTTTGTGTGGACATATCTCAGTGAGTACAAAAGATACATGTATCAACATGCAACTTTATAGGTAGATATACCTTAATAAGTGGAAGAGTAATGCTAAATACCCATAACTCTCCACTACCTAATTTTCAAGTTATTGCCCTTTGTTTTTTATACTTGAAATATATTGTCTACTGTAATTTGCAACTTAATGGTTCATATTTATTTGTAGTTGTTAAACCTTTAAAACATAACTAAGAAATGTCGCAATGTACTGTTCACATACACCTTTTCCTAAATTTCTTCATCTACCATCAATCAACAAAACATGTACGGCGGGAAATATCAATTCGACGAATTTGATTTGCTTGTTAGGTCAGAGGTCAAGAAGGATCACTTTTGTAAAAAATGTTTTTCGCTCATTTTCTTGAGAACTAGTTTCACAGATTGTTCATATTTAGTGTGCCGATTGCTATCAGTGAGGACAAGAACCCTTTTGATTTTGGTTCACTAGGTCAAAGGTCAAGGTCACAATAGTCAGTTGTTAAAACAATGTGAACATGGTTTCCGCTCATAATTATGAGAACTGTTTATCCCAGAGCTTTCATATTTCACATGCTGATTGGTTATGGTGAGGACATCACTCCAATTAGTTTTGAGTTAACTTGGTCAAAGGGTAAGCTCACAAGGGTCACTCATGTAAAAAACTATGTAAACATGGTTTTTGCTTAATTATCTTGAAAACTGTTTATCACAGAGCTTTATTTTTTCACATTCTGATCGGCGTTAGTGAGAACACTGATGTTTTGTGGTTCGCAGTCAAGGTTACAATTGTAACTTTTGTGATCAACTTTGCAAACGGTTTCTACTAATTATCTTAGTAACTAATGATTATAAAGCCTGCAGGCATTTAACCCATACCCTTTTACAAAGTCACATCAAGTCAATCATCCCACTGCTACATTATGAAGCTTTTAAACAGGCTCCCTGTACTTGTCACCCTTCTATCAAAATCCCCGTTCGATACTATGAGCCAGGTGGAATATATGACGTGCAACATTTCTTGCTATTAATAATTTCTCTATGAACTACCAGGAAGCATAAAATCACATATAAAAATGTTGTTAACGACTTTTAAGATGTTTCATTAACAATGTTGCAGTTGGCCAAAACACAATTTGCCTCAGGGTTGAAATACAGCATAAACAGCTGCGCCGATGTTTTATCTTTAAATATAAAATAAGAAAATGCATGTGATGTCTTTTTCAGATTTTCGATAGTGTGACACGACTTAGTAAAGGGTATCTGAAGCTACGCAAGGCGGGTTGTGTTCTCTTCAACAATTGGACAGCTACGTTCAAGTGTAGTCCTGACCCAGACCGACCTGTCTGCGCAACTTTGGAATTCGGCACAGATATCCCTCAACTAAAAGTAAGTTTTATGTCAAAATTGCAAAAACACAAAGTTTTAGAATATAAACAAAGTTGATAGCTTAAAATTATTGACTTCATATACAAGATACACCATAACACTTTATCTGATAAATTACTTTATTTTAGGGTCGAAAGTCTGACAACGAAAAGTTGGAAAATATTGTTCCGAAAATTGCAAATTTCTTGGAGGATTGTTTAAGTGGATGGATAGCATTCATCAACGAGAAACGCAGACAATACATTCACCTCAACTACTTTACAATTGACCAGCTTGTTATTCTGCAGAAAGAATTGGTAAAATTGGGATCACACGACGAAATGTCATGTCGTGTTTACCCGCTGTTGTCAGCTGTGAAGTCAAATTGCTCTCCAGGTTTGAAAGGATTTGTTCTGTATATAAGATAATCCAATCGCTTTATTTTTGTTTTGTGAATATTGCAAAAAGAATAAAATTAATATGAAAGACACTTATTTTAAATTGAAAGAAATTTATTGAAGTATGAAAACTTAAAGCAATTGTGTTTTATGTGTTAATTGTGAGGTTAAGTATGGATCTCGTAGAAACATGTCACGAGAGACCTAGGTAGCTCTCACAGAAAATGATTATTACAACACGACTTTTTTAAAAACGGACTAATTGTTTGAATGTGTGTTAAGTGTGTAAGCAGTTGTTCTGTTTTCTTCTGTTGCAATATAAATATTGCCTGCATTTAGAGGACCTGGCGGATGCTATGAGACTGGCTAAACGTGAGGTGTTTTCTATTGAGTCTGAGCAAATTTCTCAAGAAGCTGTACAACCAAGTCAAAGTCCTGTTGAGGTAGACCCGGCTGAGCGGTTTGTACGCCGTCTAATGGAGTCTGGATATTCAGAAGATATAGCAAGAAGATCAATTGACCATGTTGATCAAAGTGACATTGACACTTGTAACATCACCCAAGGTAAAAATGCTTATTGCATATAATTAAATAGTTGTGTTACGAAACAAAACACAACTTTAGTAAGTTCGTGAATGCTTTCCGAATCGATATCAACATTATATTTAACGATATGCGCTGTAAGAAACATTACCGGATTAAATAAACTACACAAATATGAATTGTAAATGAAATTGTTGTTTGAAATAAAGTATGTTAATTATAGATTTAAGACTTTGACCAGCTTATTTTAATGTTCAAACCCGATCAATATATTGGATTATTATTTTCGTTTTTTTTCTTTAACTCTGCTACTAGACACGTTTGTTCTCGTGTTTGAAATAAAAACACGTTTATAAATTAACACTGTCTCAATTTTTGTAATTTGAAATGAAATTGAAATTGTAGTTCAAAATAGTTGTGTTTTAGTTTAAGCAAACCCATCTGATGTGTTTTGTGTTTTTAGCAATTTTCTGGTGCAAGAACATTGGAACAACACAAACAGAAGCAGGTAGCAATACACGTGACCAACCAAGCACGTCTGCCAGACTTGGAGCATCATCTACATGGACAGATTCTGAAATGTCCATATCATCGATGATCAGAGCAAATCTTGAAAAACTAAGTACATCCGAGTAAGCGCTTTATGTTGTATTTTGATGACAATGTTCATTGAATATTTTTTTTAGTTGCGTTTAATGTTGCGAATATAATGACAAATGAATTTTTGTCACTAAAGCTTTATTATATGCTTCTGTTGTAGAAACCTTGGGGTAGAAGTATTGATAAACGACCTGAGAGCACTATGGGAAACTTTCAAGACGTCCATATCGGATAGCAACATCAGCGATTATCTAAGCTTGGAACATCTTGGCATTATTCTCAAACATTTGGCAAGCAAAGGTATTCATTTATTGACTTTATTCCTACACGGCTATTGTTAGTTTTCCATATATGAACATTGAAAAACTAAAGAGTGCATATTGTACATATCTGTTTTACTTATCCCATTTGTTGCTCAAAGGCAACCCAATAAATAAATAAATACATAATTAAAGAAATAACTGAATAAATTATGTAATTAAATAATTATTAAATAAATATATAAATAAATTAATTATTTAATTAATTAATACTTTAATGAATTAAATTAATTATTTAGTTAATTAACATGTTTCTGAGCATGACATTAATAAGATACTAGCAAAATAGTTTTACTAGTTTTGTAAAATTATGCTGGGTACTTTTCTTTAGTACACTGTATCTAAGGTTACAACCATACACATGCGTAAAATAAATTTACCAACACTGTTAGAGTCGGTTTCAAATCCATAGAAAAATGTTTCAAATTCAGTTTTGACGCATTGTGTCTGTTTAGCCAAACAGTTCATTTTGCACATATATTTAGAATGAATGTGCTTTGTCATACACACACTGTTCTTTTCTTTAAAAGCACTGGAGTTCGTTTTGTAAATAGAAAATTTTGACATCCTGTTAACAGTGTAAACCTTTATAACTATAGTGTTAACCTTTTATCTCGCAATTGACAATTCCCCAACTGTCAATCATGAGCATTTATAACAGTACTTTGTCAATTTGAATCCAATTAATTAGAGTTATAGTGTCAGGTGAAAGCGCATTTTCTGTTTGTGATAAACTTGAACAACGGGAGGATATTGAAGTTTTGCGGAACTATGCATTGTTTATTCCCACTTTTATAAAGGTAATTGTAGTGTAATAGGTTCACAAATTTGCAGCTAGGTAGAAGTGTAATTTTTTTTAACTTTATAAATGCCATTTAGAGACGATCCACAACACCGCTTGTCACAGCTTTTGCTTGTTTGATTATATTTTTTCATTTTATTTAAATTCAAGGGAATAAGGTGTAGAATTATTTCCCTTTAATTTAATTTAAGCAAATAAAGGTAACTTGTATTTAAAAAAAATCGTCTATGGTTAAAAAATAAAAGCATTATATATATCACATTTTAATTAGAAATTCTTGTTTATATTTTGATAAAAAACTAAAATGTGTATCCTTCGTAGTCCATTGCACAGCCATTACCGTAAAAACTAGATTTTAATTGTGCATGTTTTACTGTTAGTGGGACAAAGGTTTCTGGTTCACTTGTATAAAACTTTATCAGTTTCGTCACTCATTTTTGCTCATGCTCAATGTACGCGATTGAACTTGTAACCGTGATCAATATAATTATTTAAATTATCTTAAGGTGGCGAAACGGTAAAATAAAAATTGATTCCACAAGAGTATGGATATTTTAATAAAATTTAATATTCAATTTGACAATTTTAAAAGAGGGTGTGTACGTGTTTAAAAAATATTTAGCGTTCCAGTAAGTAATTTGTGTTAAAGTGTTTTTTCTGGTCCTCCGGGATCATTGATTCTATGTTGATGATATTAAGAAATTGAGCTCTGCTCATGTGCTAGGAGATGCCAGTGGTATTGCATATACAGTACCATTGATGAACAGCTTCAATCAAACCGAGGTTGCTATGATCCCTATGCAGGCTATGCTTCGTGGGGCCATTCCCGTTTCTCAAATATGTTTACCTTTACATTCCTTTTAAACTAACTGCTTTTGCAGAAAAACGGCGAATTGACAGACCAGTTCCTGAACAGTTCAAGGAGGGAGCACCTAACCTAATTGTCTGCCCTTCCGGTTAGTAATCTTGTAAATGAATTCATACAATATTAACAGAGTTTTTAACAATGGTCGTTATTATTTAATCAAACCTAAGTCATTTCTTCTAGAAAACATTGTTCAGAATTAAATTTTAACACACCTCTAAGTTAACAGTACATGAGATAGAACGGGACATATAATGTTTGTAGTATTTATTTATCTGATGTTAATTATCACAATATGTCTTTTAGACAAGAAACTGTTGTGATCAATATGGTGCATTTGTGTCATTGTTATCAATGTATACCTGTACTCTGTTGGCATTCCAGATGAGATATTGAACGTTGCTCTGTCTATATACAAGCATGACGAGAAACAACCCCTGCCAACATCAGATGAAGTGTTGATGTGTACATCCTCAACAACAGTTGATGAGGTAACGTTATTTAGACACGTTGCTATAAAGAATACAATCTTATTTTATTCTTTTTTTACATATGATTTTAAAACAGATCCTAGTTGTAACACTATTGTAGATATATAAAACGTATTTTCTAAATATTGTGCAACCTGCTGGAAATTTCCTTTTTTCACCTGTTATTTAATGCTAAACAATGTGAATTATGATCGTCTAGGTCGATATTTTCTGGAG
>Ga0224511_10001911_pt1 | contig 13371 bp, 6 predicted proteins | sample SF_May12_sed_USG_2_FD_169988 | JGI IMG/M metagenome (GOLD analysis project Ga0224511, IMG submission 169988) | Sediment microbial communities from San Francisco Bay, California, United States - SF_May12_sed_USGS_8_1 | ecosystem: Environmental > Aquatic > Marine > Sediment | place: USA...
TTATTGAGTAGCGCGACGTGACGTAGGTGCTAGTAAGGCCTATTTATTATGGAGGCGTGGTTTGAAGGTCATAATCACAGGCATAAGCACAGTACAGATTCTGCCAGCTAAAAGGCCTCATTAAATGTCAATGAATTCAAATGAAATGAGACTCCAGCCTGCTGGGAACTATAGTGACATGAACGCCATAATTTACTAAAACCCAGAGAATACAAAACAAATGGTAATTAGGAGTTATACAACTTCGTTACAAATGAACTTCTTCTCAATTAGGCTGAAGAAAGCAAATTTGAGTTCAATAAACGCTAAGCTACTGAAAAGCAACTCTCTGTCCATTTTGACGTATAGCAAGATTTACATATGGTAGGCACTGCATTTTAGTCTGTCTCACCCGAAATCGAACTGTATGGACCATGTTTTGAATGCAGAGTAAAGGGCCTGTCACACGATGGCGAATTTGCGATTTTGCGCTAAGGCATAAGCTAATAGCAAATCACGGAAAAATCGTAATTCGCGTTCCTAGCCCCACAATTGCGATCACTATTCGCGAACAACTAGGGTTTCCCGCAGTCGCATGACCGAAACCAATGAGACTAAGCGTAATTGGTGTCGTATCGGGTTCTATTTCCGGTCAAACTGTCATTAGAAATTATGCATGGAAATTGTGCTCGTAGTTCGACTCACTAGCCGCTACACGCAGGTAAATTCGGCCAGATTTCATTCTATAATCACCTCTGATGCTCTGGTTATCATGAATTTGATTGTTTCTTTCTCTACGATGATCACTGCTCCCAAACTGGCTCAAATAAGGTTTCAAGTCAGACGTAGGTGGTCATTCTGACTTTCTATTTGTAGCCTTTGAATTCTAACGGACTATGGAAGTGATTTAGCCAATCAGCGCGTGCCTTGTAAGCGCGATTTGCAATTCTATTCAGCATGCTAAAACTGCAGTTTTGCGCGAAACAGCTATCGCAAATTCGCAATGTGATTTTTCCGTAACATTATTTGCGATTTTTTCGTAAATTCGCCATCGTGTGGCAGACCTTTTACCCTTGACGTCATAGAATTATCTTCTATTGGACAGCTCTACGCTCTAGCTGTTCCAATGCGCTTAAAATAGGAATCTGCATTACGCTGTTTTAAGCTAGAAAAACCTAGACCTATGTCTTCTTTAGCTAGGAGATTTTTAATCATTACCACTGCGAATCGATTTAAAAATCAATGACTGAGCATGAGTCAGTCAGTGCGTCCACTCTATGTGCGCTGTGCTGAGGGATTGATAGTGGCAGAAAGACTGGGTGGAACTTGTGTAAATAACCATTGGGATGAGAAAAACAACTACCACAACCTAAAATAGACCTCACTCGACCATCACCATGCCGCCAATGCTTCATCGGTGCTATTTCGACATAACACTCACTCTCTTCAACATTGCAGAATAGCGGAACAGGATGTACATCCCCATCTCGTATCTGTGTATTATTTGTTGTCAGGTAGGCTTACTACAGCTACCAGGGACTACCCCCTTTCCTCCAGCAAACCGGCACCCATGGGGGGGGCAAAGATTTGTTTATTGTTATAAGGATGAACCAGATGTGCAATAAGGTGCAGCGATTTTCTTCCGATTGACTTCAACTCAAATTTAACTTCAGTGCGCGAATTGGATCAGAGGTCTGGATCCGTTAAGTTACAGAGTAGAGAATGGTTGATGTTATGACCGTAGGTTAGGTAGGTGCAGACTGTGGACTCGGTACCCTGCATGAAAATGGGCTGCGTACTAAAGGTCACAGGGTAGTTACGTTGCAATGCTCCAGTATGGTATTATCCGGACATACCTCAGAAGGTCAGCCAGGGCATCATGGGATGCATTCTGAGCTGTATCAGCTGGTGTCAGACCGGCCAGGTTAGTGACGATAAGTGCCTTTGTTCCCCCGAGCGAGAGTAGATATTCAGTAAGTCGCGCTAATCCAAGGCGCGCTGAGAAGTGTAGTAGCGTCTCTCGTTGTATATCTGAAAGAAAATGGCTGATGCATACGAGCATAACTCCTGTACATACGGTCAATGTGGACAGCACATACGGTCCATGTGTGCAGCAGGTATGGGCCACAGATGTGTTGTGAAGTTGCATTACATACAGTGGCGGAGATACCATACACAAGGTCATTTCATCGGGCGTTTGAGGCCTTTGCACTGCCGAAACCATAAATGCTGTGACTTATCGCTAAGTGCAAAGATAAATGGGTACATCCACGTAACTGACTGTAAACTGGGAGTATAAAATGAGAAGGCATCTAATAAGGAGCTGATAACGTATCAAGCGCTGCTCAATAACGCGCATCAGTTTTAGTGATAACATAACTCCAAAGTAATGCGATTTCACGGGAAACGGCCAGACTTTTCTGTCTGGTCAGGCGCATGGCCATCCTATTTTTTGGACCCCATAAGCTGTAACTATGAATATACGAAAATCCCATTCTCACAGTGACTAGGACAGAAGGTCTTGAACTCAGGATCTTTCAATCTTGAGCCAAGCGCTCTAACAATTGATCTATCCTGTTATTCCTCGAAGCAATCAGCTGCTATCAGGTTCGTCTGGATTATAGTGACCGATCATTGGCCAGTGGTCAATAAACTCAATGTAATGTAATGCATACATGATTCGGCTTTGTGCTTATTTAATCGGGCCTGTCATGGTGTAGACATTACATAAACACTAGGAGGTCTCGGGACACACCTCCCCAAAACAGATGATTGACACAGACATGCAGCTGTACCAAGAGCTCTGAAGGGCTCTACCTGTGCAGGGCTTATAAGATGGAGAAGACAATTCCAGGATATGGGGTCAAATTCAGTTCATATATTTTGTATTATTGCCCGCTGCTTGATTAAAACAGCATTACAAGTGAAAATCTATTGAAACGGGATTCTGCAAAACATTTTACGCAACCATGGATGCAACTACATAGTGGTGTGTTTAGGCTCTTTGATGGCTTAGGTTGCATACAAAACACTCAAGCCCACATTCGAACCTGCTGGACATACAGGCCCCTTTCCGTAGTTGAGGGGCTCTAAATGAACTTCAGACGCGCAGAATGATCGTGTGTTGTTGGACATGTCAAGATGACTCAGTATGGAAAGATACACAGCCAAAAACATGAATGACCCACTTAACATGGATATGGTAACAACCTAAAAGGGGATTTACATTAGAGATAAACAATGGGGGAATAGGAAAAGGGGTTACGAGGTCGCTGTATTTCATTCACTGCGTATAGATCCTGATCCACAAGCATGGATGGAATACAGACTTCCGTTGTCTAGGTAATATCAATTCAAACTCTTCTCAAGATTCAAAATAATTGAAATGATAAGAGGACAGCTTTTCAATTGGTACTTAAACAGAGACTCCTCATTAGAGTGGATTTATGAATCAACTTTCTCACTTCGGGGAAGCAGTTTTCGTGCCCCTGGCTCAACTTCAAGACAACACTCTACACACATGGTGCGATGACTCAGTGGCTAGAGCATTCATTGGTTTAAATTTGTTCCAACACAAAAGTCATTCTAAGGAGGTCTGGTAAAGGGGTACCCCTTTACCAGACCATGTGGTGAATAGTCTGAGTTGAACAAAGAATAAAACAGAAAAAGAAAATGTACAGCTTGTTGGGAACAGAGGTTAAAGAAATAAAAAGTGAAGGGAACTGTACAGCCTACTGGGCACGGAGATTGTCTAAACGAAAGAATATTCCAATCAAATGATTCATTAAGCATTATTCCTGACCGCTGTACGCACCAATTGGATGAGGACCGAGTATGTTCCAGTTGGAAGGAGCTTCAAGCTGTTTAAACGCTGTTGTAAGTCTTTCATCCAGCGTTGCAAAATCCTCCAGTAGTAAATCAAATTGATCCGATTTAATTTCCTCCAAGTTCTACAAATGAAATGAGGAGATAAATAAACTGGCTTTGTAATTCCCAATGAAGGTTACAACAGCATATTTTATCATAGCCCTTTTTTCTAGCAGTTAGGTCTCTTAGAAGGTTTTTAGGGATCCATGACCTCGGCGATCGATGGGGTGCATGAGCTGAGAGCAGAAGAAGCTGTACTGGTTCATCTTCCTTATGTCCTTTCAAAGGGCTTGTGACAGCTATGCGTGACAATCAATTTAGTGCATCAGTTCTTACCTCTAAAGCTGTCAGATTGAAGACTGAATCAAACAGAAACTCGGCGAGTTTCAGCGTGGCCACCGATGGCGACAACTCTTCATTTGTCTTGGTTAGCGACTGAGGTGATTTGCGTAAACTATTACCATCTCCAACTAGGCCCATCACCTCAGGAGTTATGCTTTCGCATTCCCTATCAAACGCACTCATTATTTCCTCTGTGATAGACATTGACATGTCAACGGAGAGATCTAGCGATGGCAACGAGCCATCACTCTTCCGCTCGATAGACTCATGGTCGACATGGAGTTTATCCGTATCGAAATCGTCATCTGAAGCTTCGTCATCAGAACTGTTTTCACCAACATTAGGAGTGATGGTTTTAGGCATGTATTGAGCACCAGCTTCTGCATCGAGATCTGGTTCGAATTCGAGAGTATCCCCAAGGTCAGACGAGTTGGAATCTGTATGGTGATTTGATTCATCATCCGAGTCCAACTCTGCTTGGAGGTCATTTTTAACCTGTAAGCTATCATCTGGCTTCTGGTTGTCGTCTATTTGCAAATCACCTTCAACATGCATCGCAAGCTCGGCAAGGGGAGTGGACTCAGTATGCTGATCAGACTCTGTTAGGTCATCTTCCTGTGATTCTGTATTTGCCAGTTGACCTTGATCTTGCCCATCATCTGACTTTGTCTTTGGCTGCAGACCATAATGCTCATCTGTGTCAAGCTGTATACCTATCTCTGACCCCAAGTCAGGTTGCGCCTCAGACTTTGCCTGCGGACCTACAGGCGAATCTGTGCTTTCCTGCCTGTCAACATGCACGTCTCTATTTTCTGGCAGGCGTGGGCGTTCTTTGCGACCACTCGCTTCATCCGTATACCTCGTCTCATCACATTCAGATATGGTATCCTCCACAATAGCCGCGACGGGAGATGGGTCAGATGCGCGTGGGTCACAGGCATCTGAGTCGTAGTCATCACTGAAAGGTGCGTTTGAGGAACTGTCCATGATCTCCAGAGGATCAGCCTCCCCCGAGGCTCTGTCTAGTGCAGCAGTGCTTGAGGCTAGGGATGTATTGTGTGATGAAGGTCTCGAGCTGGCACATGAATTATTCAGCGAGGGCGTTCTAGAAGTCAAATGTCGATGAAGGCTTGCGGTTCTTTGGTCTGCGAAAAGAAACGACAAAATTGACATGATAGACAGCTGAGCCGAATTGTTAGCTAGTTTGGAATTTCTTTGGACAGGGGAGGATGCATAAATTTAGATGGCCGTAAGCCTTACAGGTGAAATTTCAGTTGCTTATACCAGTAATAGAATGACAGATTGGAGTATTGGCACTCGCTATTCTTAGTGGTCCAGTTGACACATTGATGGATCGGTTTTCCTACTAGCAAAGCGCTGACTGACCAACCATAAAATGGTGAACTAACCTAAAACTTCTAAAACAGACCTTTTATTAAGTAAAAATTCCACCGAAGTGGGAAAATAGTTCAAAATACTATCCCAAAATTAACTGGAGACAAAAACAGCGTACCTTCAGAACTTTTTCTAAACTTAGACATTCATTATTTTGAAGGTTATCACAGTTATTTTAATCTACTCCACCCATTAGTCTGCCCATTGTACAGACTTAGATATTAAACAGCAACCTACCTACGAAGCCCCTGCCTATGCGCTTGATGCTCTGAGATAGTTATGTAAAAGCGGTGTAGAGTGTTGTCCTAGTATAAAATGACAAGTAAAAAACCCAATGATGTGAAGCAGTGGATTACGTATGTTTATATAACGATTCTAAGTAAACTTAACTAAACTGTAAACCACATTCTGGCTTCTTTAGCCTATTGTAAGCTATGCAACTAGAAAAGTTATTATGGGTTGTGCAAGGACTAATAGCTAACTGAATGCTCGGCAGCAGTGAGAAGCAAACCACCTATTCATGCACTGATTAGTCAATCAAGTTAGCAATGATCACAGTCAATCGATAGGTCCGTGAAAAAACATGCCTTAAATGAATACAGAGAACAAGGCCATGAAAGATTAATACGCCGTATTCAACTTCATACAGTGGTGTTGAAATACATGTACATTCCTTAAAATCAGAATACTTGAATCTTTGAATCTGTCCTACTCACAAATATAAGAACCACAGGAACGCTAGTGAAAGATGGCAGAATTCGATTGGCAATCTCCATTTGAAGAATTGCGACACCGTATTCTATTACATGGCTCAATTGCCCAGAATACATCAACATTGAGCCTTTGCATCAGTGGCTGCAAACTTTCGACCACCTTAAACGATGAGTTTTCTTGGCTAGCATTCTCGATGTTTACTGTGACCAGATAGCAGTATGGGATATTTGGGAGGGATGGGGGTGAGTACCAGTGATAAACCAGAGACTAGGCATAACCCAAGTAACTGAGGGAGTGTATGCTCTAGAGGATGAACCTGTACCCAACCTTTATATACATTTGTAACCTATACTCTTTTTAAAATGGACAGTGAAGGGACCTCAGGTCGCTTAACATTGCGCTGACATTGGGATAAGATGATATCAGATCTTCTTGTTTTGCAAGGGTGGCATCACCGACCAGCTGGCTTGTTTTTAGAATGGTCCATGGTTTGGAGTTGGCACTCTATTGGTAGGCCTCCTCTCTACAACAATGCGACTCGAATCTGACGAAGAAGAAAGCGCAGAGTGATGCACAAGCGTCGAACCGAACATGAGTCAAAGTTGAATGCACTGCCCACTAAGTCATCTCTTCTCCCCATCAGCAGAGGGACTGCAGAACCTCGATGATACAAGCAGCAACTTTGTTAAATTACCCCAACACACCCAGCAGCTCTATCCAGGAAATCACTTGAATAAAGCTGAGAACAATTTTAGATATTGTAGTTTTCAAACACACGTCTTATGACTGATCATGAAAGTAACCAATCTGAAATCCAAATATTCAGCGCAATATTATGAGTGATATTTATCCTCTGAAATGATCCTCCCGGAATTTCAACCCTCTTGAGAATGAGAAATGCTATATTACCTACCTAATCTTCATAATCAACGTACCTGTTCTAACCAATGGTATGCGCTAGCTATGTAGTCCCAAGCAAGGCATTTACTTATACCTGACCAACTCTAATGACAAATGAACTCATTCAACTAGCTAATAAGAAGACTGAACAATGTCTGTTACCCACAGTGGAGCATTGTATTACAAAGACCTCATAGCTAATAGTCAATGCATGTATAGGTATTATTATGAGGCCCTATTCCCATACATAAGACCTGCAAAACATCTGTGCAATACTTCCTTTGAAAGTTTTTGTATAAATCAGCTTATAGTATGAGATTGCCATAAAGTTATACCAGGCAGAACAGAACCCATAGAATTGTATTTCTAATCACCGCCATATACTACAGTATTAGTGACCTTTTTTTCAGTGGGTATGGATAGAGTTAGTCATCACTGATTGAACCTTTGAATTGAAACAACATTGACCTGAAGCATATATCTTCATATTGTCTTTAGCGAAAGGGTGCGGGCAGGGAGGCAGTTCGGCAATGCGAGAATTTCCGCATATCGGCAGAAGCAAAGATGAATGATTACGGTAAACTGCACACCATTATCAGTTTCAACAGGGTGTACACCATGTGAGACCTTCCGTACAAATTATCATGTCATCTGGACAGATCGAAGTCTTCGCCATAAGTGCAGAAACCATGCAGATAGCCTCCTTTTACTACCACTGAGCTATCCAACTACCCACAGAAAGGTGATGTTGTTAAATCTTAGGGAACTAAAAGTTATGGTGGAGAACTTTAGTAAAAGTTTTGCAGACAATAACTTAGCCAAGCTTTACTGTGGTATGGGTGGGCTGCATATATTATTCCATTCTTTGGGGTTGACTGGTTGCGACAAACCCCTGTATCAGCCATGATTGATGGTCAGACTATTGCTGTACTGTACCTAGCTCCTAACAAATGAAATTGGAATACATGCATTATGAAACCACCACTGGAATGATGGATTGGATAGGAAGACCAGACCTATATAGCAATATCTAAATCACTCTTCATGCTTGACTGAGTACCTAAGATCTATGAGAAAGAAAATGCCCTAAATATAAGCATTGTCGGAAGATCTTCCAATACTCTGTTTCAGGCCATGTGGTCATAGTTACTGTGGGTATCACTGGTTAGAGATTCGAGAAATTTAACAGATTCTCGATCAGTTTCCTGTGCACCGCAGACATTGACATGAAGGTAAAAGATTATCTATTATCGCTTTTCTGTCTGACAGGTCGGCCACAAAACTGAGGCAATTATTTCAAAAGCCTGCAGCCATCTTCTCTCACTTTGAGTACAAGCGAATCATGGATCAAACTGAGTGACTAAAACTGAAATATTTCCGTTGTCATAAACAAATTGTGATATATGTATCTACACTATTTGACTGACAAACCTATGTGTATGTGTGGTATGACTTTGCACTTACGATAGGAGTCAAATGCGGTTGGGCTGAGAGTAGGGCAAGATCCACGCCTTTGATCGAACGACTGTGGAAGCAGCAAGCTCTCAACTCTCTTCTGCTGCTGTTGCTGCTGAAATCGCAGCAGCGATTGTGTTTCCCCAAGAGACAACTTTCGCGATGCGTATTGTATATGTGGTGTTTTCTGAGAATGAATTCGGCTAACTTTGACGCAAACTGCTGTACCATCTCCCTCACTTGACAGTTTGTTTTCAAGTTTGCGATTAAAAATGTTTCTATTTTCAGTTTCTAATGGACCCCGGGTCACCGGGGATGAGGAGAGGGGTGAGTTGTTTGAGGCCGGAGAGGCAGCCATATTAAAAACAAAAGCGCTAGTGATTCCATCGTCATCGCTACCATCACTAGAGGGATTCAATGCTGGTGCTCCAGCACTGAGAAAAGCGGTTTTAGCTAAAGTGGAAGCACCGTGAGGGGCGGGACCGAGGTGAGAGTTGTGATTTCCTGACAGCGTAGTAGCAAATCTCACATCTTCTTTATCGGAACTGGGTGAACTCGCTGTCGACTTTTCTAAGAGTCGATTGGGCGATTCTTTTCGGCCGAAAGTGAATCCAAACCGACTGCGCGTTTTCTCCTTCTTTGGCTGAGAAGCCTTCTCTGTCTTTGGTTTCATTTGTAGTTTGCTTATACCATCGGTAGAATCGGTTGTACGAGAAGCCAATTTAGATTTTGACGAACGAACTTCTGGTTGAATTCGTGACTCGACAACTGGGGTAGCTCGTTTAGTAGATTCAGTACGGGGCATATACTTGCGAGTAAAGGATACTTTGTTGGCTAGTTGAGTAGAGGTTCCAGATAATCCAGGCTGAGGTAGTTTAGTTGGTGGTGATAGTTTAGATGGCAATGAAGTAGGCTGTTTAGAGCGGTCTGCTAGTTGCCTTTCATTTGGAGTTGAAGACAACTGTTGTCCTGTCTTGATACTTTTAGAAGAGCTCGCAGAGTTTGTAGAATCACTGAGCTTTGCAGATTGATAATTAACCTCCTTCCGACCTGTATTATGAGCGACTGGTGGCTTGAGCCCTCTCGCCAAATGTGATGATGTATTACGCTTGAGTGAATCCGACAGTTGCTTTCCGCTTGTCCCTTTTTTATCAGCTCTAAATGCCATAATAATCTGTCAAAATGAAATACTGTTTGCACACTTCTTAGCTAAGATGCAGCTTGATAACAAGATCTATTCTGAACTTTACCATCTGGTCAACTAACTAGATTGGAGACAAGAGTGTCCTTTCCAACCACATAACTGAGCAGTGATGAATGATGTGCAGATTAACCCAGAGAAATGCCAAGTATTTAACCAACCTGCTTTACAGATCATGTCCTGGTATGTAGGTTGGTATATGCCCTCGATACCTTGATGCTTTTCCTTCATGTATTAACTCGCGTGACCTAAGTTCTCGTCTCACGCCCAGTCCGACGATACCTTTTGTGATAACGGTGAGAGGAGACAGAATGGTAAATGGTAATCTATTTGAGTTAATTGCAGGTTACTTGTGACTTGGAACACAGTTCTCGGATGAACCGCTGTAGAATGAAACGCATCGGAATTACGTACCTCGTGTTTGGAATTACAGACGGCTGAGCAACTGATTGACAAATCTGAACAGATTACATAGTCATTATCTTTGGATAAAATTGTGAATCTCAATGAGAGAGATGACATAAGCTTCTTACCTCGATCTGCTGCACTACAAAGACATACCTGCCCTGAGTCAGGATAACTACAGAGCTGGCTTATCAAAATAACCACTGTGGTCTGATGATATTTACCGGTGATCTGCTCAAGCCGATATAACCCCAAGGCTTGCCTCAAGTCCCAAGGGCGATAACTCTATTTTATTGTACTAATAAGTAATTTGCGACATAAAAAAGAAATAATGGAGCGTATCTTTGGAGTGCAATTGCTCCGAAATGAGGGGTAGTTGAATATTTCGTTAGATACAAGTTTAATTTACTTATATGTGCTCAGGAGCTGTCGATGCAATATAAGTGTAATGAAAAGATTAACCCCTCTTTACATAGTGATTATATGTCAGATGAAAGCAGTTACCACCCTGGCACAGTTAAAGATATCTGTGAGGTATCAGGAACATCAGAGAAAGGTAATCATGTAGTATGTCAAAAGTACACAGATCCGACCAGTGCAGAATGTGTATGTGTAACCCATGAAACCCCCTCTATACTTGTTATTGTGGAAATCATTCTATGAAAGCTCAACTCAGATACAAATCTGAATTTATTTTTCCATGTACAAAGACGCATATATCTGTAACCCTGCCATATCGCAGCGGCGCAGTGACTACCACCATAAAATCAGGCTCAATCAGTGACACTGGTTCAACCAGAGCCAAATGTGCGAGAAGTAGTGAGTGCAATAGAGAACTAGTTATACGGATTATCTAGTTTTTCAGTACTAGGCTCAGACCAAAGGGAAGGGGTCAACCCATATATGATGAAACTTTGAAATGATTAATTGCTCTCCAGTGTTGTCATGGTTTTCACATCATCTCTTTTGAGTGTCACAGTAAATGTTTACTGGTACCTTGTTTAGAGTCAGAGAGGATAATAATAATAAAAAATCTAAGTATGCAATAACAGTGTATAGTCATTGAGAATTATGTCATAATGTCAAAAAAAATATATGAAAAACAACCACTGTAGACATCAGCCTGATAGGACAGATGGAATGCTAAGCAAACCCAGGCAAGAACACAAGAGCCATTGTCTGCTATAGGCATACAGAAAGCAGTCTTTGCTGTCAATCAACGATATGTCAATTACACAGTCTAGTCTGTATTATATTAGGAGACATTTGCGTATTGCTTTTTAGTGCTAAACTGATTTCATCTCACTCTACCATAAAATTGCGAACCTATACGCACTGTACACGAAGCACAACCACTCGTGCAAACACAGATAGTACCATAGAGTTATCCTACTAAATCTATGAGTAGTTGAGACTGTTTCTCATATGAAATCTTCACTAAATTATGATGAAATAATATAAATACTAATTTTTTCGCCAGCTATGGCTTATCGCGGAGCATCAAGAGCGGCCCAATATCAATGCTCCACCTCATAATGGGGTTTGTCTTTGTTTTGAACTAGGATCAATGCGAGGAGCTCATATTCATAATGGTAGCCCCCATGGCCGGGATTCGAACCAAGTTTCACATGATTGAATCACGAGTATCAATGATTGTGAGCTCAGAGTTCCGCCACTGATGCATGAGCTATACCCAACATAGTTAGCTTAGAAGATACTCTATAAGCCAATCAATAGAGGGGTAGTAGCATCCGGACACTAGTGGATAGCGTACTGGGCTTTGGACCCGGAGTTCTTGGTTCGATTCCCAGGTTGGGAAAAAACTTTGTCTTTCGTGACATCCTCGTCGGTTTCGGATCCGACCATTGGGATCCCCATAGAGTTACCTTCTTTATGGGGCACGTGGATGCAAATAGAAAGCCTCCTAATGACGCACGTTGGGAAACGCTGAGCATAAGAATCAGTAGGCTAATTTCTGCACCACTCCTGACAGCTGTCCTAACATGGAGATACAAGAAGAAGAGCCCCTAAAACTTTAAATAGTCTTGGTTTGTATCATCAACTCTCAGATCCATCTACTTTCAACCAAAATCATTTGTAACTATTCCGTACTGCAGATAGTTTAGCCAGAACTTGATACAGTTTTATGACGGTGGAATTTGAGACCACTTACCCTTACACTGGATGCTGTGCTGGTCATATATCTCGTGTACACGTGGATTAGTATATAGTGTCTTCTTTATACTAAACTAACTAAAGCATTGTTGTTTAAGTAGTTCGCCGCAATCAACCTCTCAGACTCTACAAGTGGGATCATTAGATTTAGGATAGTTGATACTCCACCCGCCATAAATGCAAACTGCATGTGATAGAGGCATGCATACAATTTGACAGTTTTTTAAAAAAAATTTTTCAAGTTTTATTGCTCTGACATCATATTTAGCGGACATCCTAATAGTACTGCCACGCTGGCCAATTTCCGACCAAAATCCAACCTTCTTATATTTGGAAACGGCTGTCAAGTGACCTGACACTGGACTTCCAATTTCGCGGAATTGGTCTGACTGGCAAACATGCCAGGGTCTCTCCTGATTGGCTCGCGAGATGGCCACATGATCATAACATGTTTCGCAGACTAGATGACAACAAACATGGAGCAAATTAAACATATCATTGAACTTGTTAGGGGTGGTGTTTGCCTACAGCAAAAGTGTCATTCGGATTATCAGCATCCAGTCAACACCAAGGCCTTATTGGTCTGAAATCGGCCGATATGGCAGTACCGAGGGTTATTGTTCTGTATAGAACGGTAGAAGCTAGGATATATGGGGAGGATAACTCTTTGGATTACGCCCACTCATACTCACAGCTTGCCCCAAGTTCCTCTCTTCGGGGCGAACAATCCTACTCAATCTTTGCGCTGTGGTTAGAAAGCAGAGATTCAAAACAATATTTGTGAATATACTTTGGTAACCAGTATTAGTGTATTGCTAATTATGGATGAGCCAGGACCTGTCAGGGGTAAATAGGATATGTACAGAAGAGCACACAGCCTAGGACGCAGCGAGAGTGACTTTGAGTTTTATACAGGTACTTAATCCTATTACTATAGT
>Ga0224511_10001912_pt1 | contig 13369 bp, 3 predicted proteins | sample SF_May12_sed_USG_2_FD_169988 | JGI IMG/M metagenome (GOLD analysis project Ga0224511, IMG submission 169988) | Sediment microbial communities from San Francisco Bay, California, United States - SF_May12_sed_USGS_8_1 | ecosystem: Environmental > Aquatic > Marine > Sediment | place: USA...
TGTTGTTGGTTATAATAATGATGATAATAATAATAATAATAATAATAATAATAATAATAATAATAATAATAATAATAATGATAATAATGCACTTGGTTAAGGGTTTAATTAGGCACGCTATTCATAGGTGGGATAGGTGGGGCATTTTGTTGCTTTTAGGGTGGCTTTCGGGTAGAAAATAATACAATCAATTCGATATACATGTACCATCTGTAGAGGATGCTTGATAGTCCAGAACAACACGCCAATCCATTCAGTGTGGCTGGCCACGGAAAGTACTACGCCATTCCCATGGGGATTTGTGTGCAATTACGGTGGATGTGAAAATGGTCAAAAAGAGGTGCTAGTCCGAGGAAGGGTTAGGGTTAGGACGCCATAAGGTGGTGAAATAACCAAATCTCTTGGTCTCCCTTACCACTTAAGTCGCAGAGAACTTCAATTAAAGAATAGTGTGTATACCTGAATCTAACGAATGATCTGCATTGGCAGAAACAGTGTTATAACAGACGTGGTAAATTTAGAGAAAAGCATGTTGACTACCACTGTTATTTGGGGCAATTTTTTGGTATGCATGAGGATCGTGGAGGAATTTGAGATAAATGTAACCATTATTTTGTTTAGCAACAAGTTGTGTTTTTCATTTTTCAATTGTATAAATATAATATTTCTTCGTTTTACACAGCAAAGTATTATTTACAACGTATACCAAATGGATAGTGAAACGGTGTTTGATAACGTAATTGCAACATTAATAACACTGCCGTTTTGTTAATATTGTTTATTAAACTTGTCCAAATATTTAATAACTAATTCAACTTCACTTTAATACTAAACTTCCTTGTAGTTCTATATATTTTCAATATGTTTGTACATGTATCTGGAAGTGTATTTGGTTGAGAATAAAATTATTTATAAGTACCTAAAATATGTCAAGTGCTCATTCTGAATAGTAATAGTATTACTGAAATGTACATCTTTAAGAGGCGTTGTTATGTCTAATAATGACAAAAAAGCAGTTCATATTCTGTGATGGTGGCGTTGTACCGTTTATATTCGTTCTTGAGCGGTGTTTTCTTAGACTCTTAAGCGATAGATGTGGTAATGTTCTGTGCAAGTATAAAGCATTTCTAAAGCGGCGTAGCGTATCCAGTAAATTCAACAAACTTAAAGATGCAGAAATCATGAAACAGTCGAAATAATAACGACCAACAAACATCTAGTACATTGGCTATATGACAAAGTTGTTTTGCCTTTCTACTGTTTCACCAAAATTCAAATGAGTAAACTTTGGTCATCGAACACGTGACTATTTGGATTGATAATGTGCATACGTGTATGTTGTTTGTTTTTAAAAAATTACATATAATTACGATTAGCCTTCGATACAAATGGAAAAGCATGTTAAAATGTGGTTATGGTATCAAGTCTGTGTACATTTCATTATAGTAATAATGTGCAACAATTGCCTTTGCTTTCGGATTTACATTGAACATTCAACAATATTTAATAAAGTAAGTTTAGCAGTGAAATTGAAAGGTACAAAGGTTTTAAAACGAACACTTAAACCGGTATTTTCTGCAATTATAATGTTGAAATCGTGTGTTTGTAATTGTTTTCATCTACTATGGATATCCTTGGATTTAAATAATGCTTTCTTTTTGGCTTAAAAATAAACACAGGTTAACAAATTGTATATATCAGATTAAATAAATCTGAAATTATTTTACTAGTTTGTTTCGATCTTGAATGTTTGCTGTGTTTTAGTCACCAGAGTCAGAACGTGAAAACCACCATAAACTACTGATGATACTACGGAGAGGTGATAAAAGGAATCCTTATAATACCCCCTGTGGTTTTGGGCCCTGTTCTAGAAGGGAGATACAAAAGCAACCGGAAATAAGACATCCTTCATCTGGCTCCTGCGGAAGTGTGAACTGTGTTGGGCGGAAGTTACAAGAACAACCGGAAACAAGACATCCTCCATCATCCTGCGGTGATGGGAACTGTGTTGAACGGGAGATACAAGAACAACCGGAAATAAGACATCCTTCATCAGCCTGCGGTGATAGGAACTGTGATGGGCGGGAGTTACAAGAACAACCGGAAAAAAGACATCCTTCATCTGGCTCCTGCGGACGTGTTAACTGTGTTGGGCGGGAGTTACAAGAACAACCGGAAACAAGACATCCTTCATCACCCTGTGGTAATGGGAACTGTGTTGGGCGGGAGTTACAAGAACAACCGGAAACAAGACATCCTTCATCAGCCTGCGGTGATAGGAACTGTGATGGGCGGGAGTTACAAGAACAACCGGAAATAAGACATCCTCCATGTGGTTTTAGAGAATGCCAAGGTCGCGAAGTTCCGGAACAACCTGGAAAGAACGACAATGCTGCATCCGGTTGCGGTCTGGAAAACTGTGTTGAACGCGAAATTGTGATACAAGCAGAGGCAAAGATTATTTCAGATTCTTGTGGAGTGGGCAGCTGTAATGCCAGTGTCCAGGGAAAAAGACAGTCTGAAACGACACCACACGACCCCATTCCTCGCCCAGTTGGACTGTCCCTCGAGAATGGAAGGGTTGTAAAGCAAGCTACACTGAAAAATATGATTCCTGTCCCATGTGTAGATGGAGTTTGTATCACCAAGAAGCGTCATCCTCTTCCGTGTAGTAATGGAATGTGTGTTGAAACGTAAACATGACTGTCCCTGCATCTCTGGTTTGATTTGCATTTGTATCACTTACGTTTTCTTTAAAGATACACGTTGCATTTTCTAAGCAGTTTAAATGTAATATGACAAAATAAATGTATACACATGTATATCTGGTGAAATTGTTTCTTTTAAGATAAAAAAACACCCACGTGCACAAAATGTTGAGTGGCGTCAAATAAAGATTCGAAATATGTAATTAGAACGTCCTTAACGTCCGTGTATATACCGAATTCACAGAACGTGACCAATACCCCCGAAAGAGCTTTGACACCGAACTTAAAAAATGTCGAAGTTACAGTCCAAAACAAATTACATAATTGTAGAAAATTCTCCGGACAATTTTCAAGTATAAAAGTCAACAAAGAGTAATAACTCAATGAGATATATCTGCCTATGAAGATTCATGTTGATGCCTTGCATAGTTTTCAAGTTATGCTCCGGAAAAAACAGGGACGGACGGACGGACTGACAGACGGACTCACTGACTGACGGACGGACGAGTCGATTACATTATGCCACCCTTCGGGAGCATACAAATACAATATACGCAAAATCAATGTCACATATTCATAATAAACTCATGTTCGTTTTACTTATACCAAGTTATATTTATTATAGCGCGGTGTAAAATTGAAAAAAACAACAACAGTAGGTCAAATCGTATTCGTATACTGTTCATCAAACGAAAAACAAACAAAAACTATTTTGAAAAATAGCCGGCCCTAAATTTGAGTAGTTATGTGTATATTTTTTTAAATGAAAAAATGGTTTCGAGAAGTTTAGAACCCGTGTGTGAGTCGGATCGCTTAGGCTTTTAGTCCAGCTCGTTAACCACTATGCTATGGTTTCACTGAACATTTTGGACTTTCGGTAGTGTATTTCAGGCTAACTGCTGGAAAAGTAGCGGAGATCACTTGATCTCTCTTAGGGCTGGGACGATACGGTCAACATCCGTATCGATACGTAATCGATACGGGCCTTGCCGAAACGATACGTGTTCGATACGATGATAATGTACATGACTTCAGATTTCAAAATCAAGAATTTTTTATTTTAATCAGAAATCGAATGCTTTGGGTTGATTTATACATTAAAATTATATATAAATTACATAACATTAGCGCTAAAGCAAAATGACCTGTGTAGTGTGTACCATACTTTTATTCACAGAATATTATTTAGTTCAACATAATAAGGATCAAATTCAATATGCTTAAGTCTTTTGCTTTATTGTATGAAAGTCAAGTGTGCAACGAATAGTTTTTGGTTCCGGAATAGTCGTTGTTTATGCGGCTGTCACCATCATCTGTATCGATACAGCATGATGGCAGTATCGATACGTATCGGTTGACGTCTATATCGATAGTGTACCGATAGTGACTGTATCGTCCCAGTCCTAACCTCTCTACTCGAACAGTCTGGTGCCCTGCGTACAGATATTGGTCTGATAATTTATAAAAACAACAACACACAAATAGCATTAACCACTTGTGGAAAAACCATTATTAAAATGTCCAAAAAATTATTGAGACCGTGATCATTTATCAATTTCTAGTTCTATTACTTGTGCCATAGCCGTTTTAACTGCACGTACCATTGAACGTAGTGAGTTTAGATCAATCGCAGAGTTTGTTATTAAATATTGAGTTTACAAAGTTTGTAATTGGATAAATTACAATTTACCCTTTGGTCAAAAGCGAGCCTAAACATCTGCGCCAAAAAAGTATTGTCAGAAAAATGTCCGTTCTCTTTTGAAACAAATTACACGGTAATCTGGTAAAATACAAGACAATTTGAGTTTTCTAGGTTCTTTTATGATGATTTTCCAAACAAACATGTTAGACTCCATACGAGGGTTTTTATTTAAAAGCAACACAACTGTTTATATTAAAAAACAGATTTGTTTGTTTAAAAAAGGAAACTCGTCGTCGGTACTTGCTGTGAAATTTATTAATAGCAATGACAGTATATTAAGTGTTTAATTACAACAAATATGTGTGTAAATTGAGGTTCTGTGTAAAATAACAACCCATTCAGGTATAGATTCGTTCAATCATTGTTTTTATGATGAAAACCCATAATTAAAACACATTTAAAACAGAAAATAGAAGAAATATGGTCGCGTACAGACACACTTGTCGCAAACATTCTGCACTGCATGCTATTTAAAAGACGGTTTACAGCCCAATTTCACAATGCTCAATACCTTGTTGTTGACACACATTTATTAGCGTGTGCGTTGTATAAAATATAATGTCTCTTGCGCTTGTTGAGACAGAGGAACACATTTGTTATATATTGTTTTAAGATAATAGGATGTTAGATTGATTTACATGACGAACTTAAATTTATTTAATTTCGATGATCTCGCATACTGAAACAAACCAAGTACATGCACGTAAAATTGCCTTTAATAAGAATTAGTGACCGCAATATTGTAAATATAAGTAACGTGTTATAGGGGCAATAGGTCAACAGCAGTGTGTAAATACAAAAACTACATAATGATGAAACTATGCATGTTTCGCAAAGAACAGTTAAATGTATCAATGAATGTGTTAACTCTCCCATTGCCAGGAAAATGTCCCAAAGTTTGTTAGGGTAGATAACACAGAACATTAATTTGAATCAAACAAAAATAAGGAGATGGTTTATGGGTTTTTCATTTGTCTTTGCATATGTTTTAAATTGTTTTAACTTTTTTCTGATATGTGATTTTATTCAAAAACATGTTCTGATCGTCTGGTCCTTACAATTGCATGTCCTCTTGGCGTTCTCTTATTAAAACAGTAACAAATAAACACACATACTTTACTTATCGGTCTTTAAACTTGGTCATTTTATTGGTTATAATAATATTGATAATGATACAAATGGCTACGGATTTAATTAGGCATGCTATTCATAGGTGGGGCATTTTGTTGCTTTTAGGGTGGCTTTCGGGGAGAAGATGATCCAATCAACTCGATATACAATCTGAACATGATGCTAGATGGTTTAGACCAACACGCTAAACCATTCAGTGTGTCTGGCCACGGAAAGTACTACGCGATTCGGAAGCGACTTGTGTGCAATTACGGTGGATGTAAAAATGGTAAAAAATAAATGCTGGTGCGAGGACGAAGCCATACGGTGGTGAAATAACCAAAGCTCTTGTTCTACCTAACCACTATAGTCGCAGATTACTTCAAAAATAGAATTATGTCTGTACGAGTGTTAACAACAGATCAGCGCGATCGGTGAAATACATTTAGAACAGATGCGGATCAAGTATGGTAGTGCATGTTATTAACTAACAACTAATGTATGCAGTATATTCGTGATGTGCATGATCTTGAAGGAATGTGGAATGGGTGTCACCATTATTTGCAGTAGCAACAAGTTGTAAATGTATGTATCTATTGTATAAATATACTGTGAATTCGTTTTACATATAAGCGTATATCATATAAGTTTAACAAAGTTTTTCAAAGTTTGATAGCATAATTGCAACAGTAATTATTAATACAGTACCGTTTTTTTATTTAATGTGTCCAGGTATTTTACGATAAATAGTGATTCAACTTAACTCTGATATGAAACTTTCTTGTGGTTTTGTATATTTTAAAATAACCTTTTTCTCTAAATGTATTTGGTTGAGAATTACATTATTAAAACGTAAACAAAATAAGTCAAACGCTGTTTCTGAATAGGGATCCACTATAAAATGAGTTTCCTTTGTGTATTTATAATTCACAAAAATGTTATAAATCGTTAGTGAATCATTATTTTAGTCAATAAAACAAAGCCTTTAAATGCGTTTGAATTGAAGGAGTAAAAAATTAAGGTCAAATCAGCATTATTAAATTATTCAAGTGGTTTAATAAGTAGTAATAGTAAGTGTAATTTAAGCAGAAACTGCACGTACGTATGCATACTTGTACTTCCTACCTAATTCAGTTATAAGGGAAATTTAATAAAGATATTTTACAATTTAGTGTGTGTAGAGTAACGATGATGTAATAAAAAATGTAGCTGCCCGGATAAGCTCCGTCTGTAGAGCACCGAAATCGTAATATGAGGGACAAGGGTTCGAGCCCCACAGAGCGCGAAAAACTATCTCTGTTGTAGTGAATATTGGACAATGGCTACGTCTGGTTCAGTTGTCTCCCACGGCTAGCTTATGTCAGAAAGCAGCCAATCACTTGCGGAGTAAAATGGCTAGAACTGGTAAATCCTGGAACTCTTGCTACTGTACTGGCCACCATGATATAAACTAAACAGTCTAGAAAAACGGAGTTAATTCAAACAAACAAACAAACAAACAAACAAACAAAACAAACAAACAAACAAACATTCGTTAAAAATGTGTATTGAGCAGAATACCTAAGCTAGTATCACGTTGGGCTGCGAAAACATTTGCTAACACCATTCGCAAAGTTTTACAGATATCACAAAAAAATCTCAATTTCTTCCCTTATGTCTCAATGACTCGCTTTATTATCGCATGAGTTTTCAACGTGTTGAATAACAATCGTGCAACATAATTGTTTGCAATGTATTCACAAAACCGCTTCATGTTAACTGTTCTAAATTTAGCTTTTACAAATTAAGTCGAAGAAAATACGAGTTGTTTTTGTAATTTTTAAAAATTCTGATATTTTGATGATGGTACTTGGCTTGACTTATTCATTCTTGACAATTCATACAATATTTTATTTACAAAATTATAGCACACTTTCAAGAAAACAAACGTTCTAAATTTGTTTATATTATACTCAACTAATCTGAAAGAATAGTAACAGTTTGTATCGATATAAAATATTTACTGTGTTTTAGACACCTGATTCAAAACATGAAAATCAACCTAAACTACTGATGATACTACGAAGAGGTTTTCAGAATGATCCCAATTCTGCAATATTCAGCAAAACAAGTGATGACAATCTTAGCCCTATATATCCAGAAAATGAGTTAGGGCTATGCACACACGGCCCTTGTTCCGAGCGCCATTTGCTAAATAACATATTAAAGAGGATGCCATTGTTTACCCATGCCCAACAAGAAGCTCCCGTGAAACGAATGCCATCAGGTGGATGCGAATTCGGAGCTTGCATAACGCGCGAGGAAAATCAAAATCCACACCCTTACCAAAGGAATATTGTTCTGTGTGTTGATGGCAAATGCAACTCTCGTCCACAGCAGGATCAAGTCGATATGAATAAAAGGAACATGTCACATGAAGGCTGTAACTCTGGGAATTGTAACACTACGCAAGCAGAGAACAACAAACACATTATGGTTCCATCGCCATGTGGAACTTCCTGTAGGACTACGAATTCTTCCAGGACCGAACATTACGATAAAAGGATTCCTAATAACACCCCATGCGGATTTGGGTCCTGTGGTAAACGGGAGTTTAAAGATACCAAAGGTACCGAACATCTCGAAGGTACCAAGCATAACTATAAAAGGAGCCCTCTTTTACCTGGCCCCTGCGGTTTTAGACCTTGTGGTAAAAGGGATTTACAAGAGCAACCGGAAACAAGACATTCTGCATCTGGTTCTTGCGGTAGTGGGAAGTGTGTTGAAAGGAAATTACAAGAACAACCAGAAAGAAGACATCCTAAAATCCACTGTGGTTTTGGTGCATGCGAAGGGCATGAAGTTCCGGAACAATCTGGAATGAGTGGCAATGCAGCACCCAGTTACGGTATGGAAAACAGCGATGAACGCGAAATAGAAATACAAACAGAGTCAAAGAATGTTGCAGATGCTTGTGGATTTAACAGCTGCAATGCCACGGTCCAGGGGAAAAGCCCGCCTGGATCGGCAACTCTTGAATCCACCACCTGCCCACGTGGACTGTGCCTCGAAAATCTAAGGGATGTAAATCAACACGATTCGATACTTATTAATATACCATGTGTTAATGGAGTTTGTTTTAATAAAACGACCACCGGAAGAGATGAAAAGCAACTCGATAAGAACTTGAGTCATTTTCCGTGTGGAGATGGAAAGTGTCTAACCAAAGGAAAGTAATCATGATTGTAACTGAAAAAGTTGTTTAATTTGTTTCAATATCTTTCCCGGATATATATGAGCACTTATGTGAAATCTTAAAACGTAATATGTCATTTTAAGCATTTGTGGTGCAAAAACACGTAGTCTTATCTAAGCAATTTAAAAGTGACATGGTAAATAAAATGTCCATAGCAATATGAAATAGTTTTTTTCTGAAAATAAACACACGAAACACGTACAAGAAATCATTAAAGAGATTACACATGGAGATGGCCAATATGTAATGGTAGATATGTAAGGCCGCTATTCCACGTTTCCGTTTCACAAACAGGATCCGTATTAGGGCCCATTTCTGCAAGATTTTAATGCGGACGCCTTTTTCCACATATCAGTATCCGTCAAACGTTTTAAACTTTTAATTATCAACATAATATTAGTATCATATACGGTGTAATATAAACGTTTTCATCCAAAACGTTGTAATAAATGAGTGTTCTTATTTTAATGATGTACTGACGATGAATTTGTTATTTTGGGAGATAATAACTACGAGTTTGCCAATACGGATATGCGGATCCAGATCCTGATACGGAGACGTGGAATAGCGGCCTTAACATGTAATTGTGTAGTCACTAGTGACAAAACAGTGTGGTGTCAAATATATGTTCAACATATATATCAAACACGTTTTAAGCATTATATGCTCAAGCGTATTGAAATTGAAAGAATCAAAACGTGAGCATTTATTAGTTGCATAGAATCTCAAATTAACAAGCCTTTTACACGAAATAAATCCACCCAAAACACAAAACAATCAGACATTATTTAAGCTACTTGGTCAATTTCACCTTCCGCAATGAAGTATTATCTACAATGCAGCATTTGCTTTTCTAAAGTGTCTATTGCACCAATAAATTCAGTCTGAAAAAACCGCGAATACATTCGGTTGACCTCGATTTCGATTACGTTGCTAAAATTACATTCCATACACTTTTCTGACATAATTACCTTCGAGTCAGTAATATAAGCACCTATACAACGCCAAAAATATGCAAATGATTCACTAGCGAGCCTTTTCGTTTGTGCTTCGGTAATATATGGATGTTTCCGCGATTCCTGTTAAACACTTTGTTTTGTTTTGATATTTTAGGAAAAAATAATATATTAGGGTCAAACATTGTATTTGACATTCATAATCATTTAAGTAAGTTACGTTCAAATACGGTCAAACCTTTTGTTAAAAAAAGAAGGAGTATACTTAAAATCAGACATGTATATAACGTACAGGCCTAGCTAGTATGACAATGCTCAATATAGTGTGGTTTATAAGCACTTATTAGCGCGTGCGCTGTACAAAATATAATTGTTACTTGAGCTTGTCGAGACAGAGGAACACATTTGTTATATAGTTTTATTATGTAATAATCAATATAATAGGATGCTAGATTTATTTACATCACATAATTACATTTATTTAATTTTAATGATTTACATACCGAAAACAAAACAATTTAAAATTGTCATGCATAAGCATAAGTAACCGCTATATTAGATTATAAAAACTGTATTGAACATATGAAGATGAATGATTAAACCATACAAAGGTATGATATCTGCTTGAACTTATTATTTTAATTGCGAAAGTAATACAATTTGTATAACAGACACGTGTCCACTAGGGACCGACAGATGCGATCGCACGCGCACATAAGCAAACCTACTTCTGTGAAACATACAGTGTCTGTATAATTGCGATACAAAATTCTAAATCACACATCTTTCCAGCATTTAACTAAATATAGTTCTCATATAGCGTACATTAGTTTCGGAAATGTACAGAAACATCTAAAGACATGACGGTGTCACCAATTGATCATATAGTTGATTGACTGATTGATTATTGGTTACTTGAAAGCATACAACTGATCACACGATTACTTTATTGATTGACAATTACAGCATTGCTAATTAAAATGAGTAATGTGTGATAGGTGCAATATGTCAACTGCAATGTGTTAATACAAAAACCACAATGTGATATTACTGTGCCCATTTCGCAAAAAAATCGTTAAGATAGAAAACACAGAACATTCATTTGAATAAAATATGACACTTAGTTTTTTTACACATAAAGAAATGGTTCATGGTTTTGACTTTTGTATTTGCATATGTTTGGAAGTTTTGTTTTAACTTTTCTGAGAAATGTGATTTTATTTGAACAAATGTTCTTATCGTCTGGTTCTTATAACTGCATGTCATCTGTTGGCGTTCCCTTATTAAAACAATAAACATGTATTATGCATACATTATATATACACACACACATACCTATATAACTTATGGGTCGTTAAATTTGGTCGTTTTATTGGCTATAATAATAATAATAATAATAATAATGATAATGATACAATTAGCTAAGGGTTTAATTAGGCATGCTATTCATATGTGGGGCCTTTTGTTGCGATTAGGGTGGCTTTCGGGGAGAAGATGAAACAATCAACTCGATATACCATCTGTTCAGGACGCTTGATGGTTCAGAACAACACGCCAATCCATTCAGTGTGGCTGGCCACGGAAAGTACTATGCGATTCCCAGGCGATTTGTGTGCAATTACGGTGGATGTGAAAATGGTAAAAAACATGTGCTAGTCCGAGTAAGAGTTAGGGTTAGGAAGCCATAAGGTGGTAAAATAACCAAATCTCTTGGTCTCCCTTACCATTTCAGTCGCAAAGAACTTCAATTAAAGAATAGTGTGTATACCTAAATCTAACGAGTGACCTGCATTGGCAGGAGCAGTGTTATAACAGATGTGGTAAATTAAGAGAAAAACATGTTGACTACAACTGCTATTTGGGGTAATTTCATGGTATGCATGAGGATCGTGGAGGAATTTGGGATGCATGTAACCATAATTTGGTGTAGCAACAATTTGTGTTATTCATGTTTCAATTGTATAAATATATTATTTCTTCATTTTACATAGCAAAGTATTATTTACAACTTATACCAACTGGATAGTGAAACGGTGTTTGATAACGTAATTGCAACATTAATAACACAGTGCCGTTTTGTGAATATTGTTTATTAAACGTGTCAAAATATTTAATAACTAATTCAACTTCCTTGTAGTTCTATATATTTTCAATATGTGTGTACATGTTTCTGGAAGTGTATTTGGTTGAGAATAAAATTATTTATAAGTAACTAATATGTCAAGTGCACATTCTGAATAGGAATTGTATTACTGAAATGTACATCTTTAAGAGGCGTTGTTATGTCTAATAATGACAAAAAAGCAGTTCATATTCTGTGATGGTGGCGTTGTACCGTTTATATTCGTTCTTAAGCGGTGTTTTCTTAGACTTTTAAGCGATATGTGTGGTTATGTTCTGTGCAAGTATACAGCATTTCTAAAGCGGCGTAGCGTATCCAGTAAATTCAGCAAACTTAAAGATGCAGAAATTATGAAACATTTGATATAATAACGACCAACAAACATCTAGTACACTGGCTATATGACAATGTTGTTTTGCCTTTCTACTGTTTCACCAAAATACAAATGAGTAAACTTTGATAATCGAACACGTGACTATTTGGATTGATAATGTGCATACGTGTATGTAGTTTTTTTTTTAAAAATTACATATAATTACGATTAGCCTTCGATACAAATGGAAAAGCATGTTAAAATGTGGTTATGGTGTCAAGTCTGTATACATTTCATTAAAGTAATAATGTGCAACAATTGCCTTCGCTTTCGGATTTACATTGTACATTCAACAAGATTTAATAAAGTAAGTTTAGCAGTGAAATTGATAGGTACAAAGGTTTTAAAACGAACACTTAAACCGGTATTTTCTGCAATGATAATGTTGAAATTGTGTGTTTGAAATTGTTTTCATCTACTATGGATATCCCTGCATTAAAATGATGCTTTTTGGCTTAAAAAACACAGGTTTAAAATTTGAATATATCAGAGTAAATAAATCTGAAATTATTTTACTAGTTTGTTTCGATCTTGAATGTTTGCTGTGTTTTAGTCACCAGAGTCAGAACGTGAAAACCACCATAAACTACTGATGATACTACGGAGAGGTGATAAACGGAATCCTAATAATACCCCCTGCGGTTTTGGGCCCTGTTCTAGAAGGGAGATACAAGAACAACTGGAAATAAGACATCCTTCATCTGGCTCCTGCGGACGTGTGAACTGTGTTGGGCGGGAGTTACAAGAACAACCGGAAACAAGACACCCTCCTCCACCCTGTGGTGATGGGGTCTGTGTTGGGCGGGAGTTACAAGAACAACCGGAAACAAGCCATCCTTCATCACCCTGTGGTAATGGGAACTGTGTTGGGCGGGAGTTACAAGAACAACCGGAAACAAGACATTCTTCATCACCCTGTGGTAATGGGAACTGTGTTGGGCGGGAGTTACAAGAACAACCGGAAACAAGACATCCTTCACCACCCTGTGGTAATGGGATCTGTGTTGGGCGGGAGTTACAAGAACAACCGGAAACAAGACATCCTTCATCACCCTGTGGTAATGGGAACTGTGTTGGGCGGGAGTTACAAGAACAACCGGAAACAAGACACCCTTCACCACCCTGTGGTTATGATGGCTGTGTTGGGCGGGAGTTACAAGAAC
>Ga0224511_10001913_pt1 | contig 13364 bp, 9 predicted proteins | sample SF_May12_sed_USG_2_FD_169988 | JGI IMG/M metagenome (GOLD analysis project Ga0224511, IMG submission 169988) | Sediment microbial communities from San Francisco Bay, California, United States - SF_May12_sed_USGS_8_1 | ecosystem: Environmental > Aquatic > Marine > Sediment | place: USA...
TGTTCTCCGCAAACACCAATTAAGCGTTTACAGTACTCAAGCGAATCCATCCACAGAGAACTCTTATCTCGGGACTGCAAAACGTAGCAGCCTAATCACACTGCAGATAAACTGTTACTGTTGCTTGGCTTAATTGCAATTTCCACTTGATTATTTCTTAGTAAGCTTGATATAAGTACAGCCAGTTAACATGTAAACTTACCAAAGGCTCAATAGATCTCTTGTCATTTGATTTACATCACGGAGCGTGTGCCAAACTAACCACACAAAGCAACAACATCATGTTGACACGTGAACGTCAATCTCAAATAAATTATTGCTTGTACTTTTACGTAGTTTACCATTCGACTTGAGGAATAATTAGGTCGAATGTAAATAAATACAAAGACTACCATTTCTGCTCCTTCTAATACCAGCTCATTTTAAAGGCATTCATTTGTAATATGTCTACTATAAAAAGTGTCTACTTAATGTTAAATGAAAGCTCATGCTTTCAAAATTAAGATTTAAAATCGTATTATAAAACACTTCGAATTTTCGACACAAACTGCACAATAATATACTTGCATATTGCAACATTGTTTATATACATGTACATATAATTAAAAGAAAAGAAAAAAGAAATCTAGCTGAAACCTGATATCCAAAACGGCAAGTTCGTGTGGGTAATTTAAATTATTTTGTGTTTAACAATTCAAAACGCGGTTTTTAGTGCAAAAACCAATGTTGCGATTCACCGATCAAATATGTGAAATTAGTTCATGACTTTCGGGCATAAAACAATAATAATGTCTAATTTACTGTACCCCCTACAACAAAATGAGGGTTGGTAGGTTTTTAACAGGACTGTGTTCAATAAGGGATACGATCAACGCTAAAGTCAGTTTATGGGGAGTAGAATGCTAATATATTCATAGTTGGGACAAAGTGATGTTGAAACTGTCTTGTGGCACATTTATTATTTAAATAAATACAATGAACAAATTATCCAATAACGTATATTTTAAAACAAAATGATTTTCAGTGAATAAATATCGTTCTGGGGTAAACACGGAAGGTCGATCGGGTTACAGACAAAACTCATATTTCAATGGCCCACTTTTACAATTACATATATTTATACTCAGACATGCAGCTACGACATTTCACAGATGGTTGCGTGGGCAATAAATACAACAAACGGATATTGTATTACAAAATAACGTTTTCTGTGTCGCTAGAATATTTATATGTTTCATCTTAAAACTGATATCATTGTTATGTTTACATGCGTGAAACTGTACAGGGACAACTTCAACTTTATTCTGCCAAAAGTCAAAACCGACTACATAAGGCAGGGCGCAAGTCATGAACATTGACAATTTAAGACTAAAAAATCTTACGATTTTTATTAAAAACATTAGATAACTAATTTATCATATAAAAAGCACAAAACTTGTTTAACCCACTTGCTAATGCAGGTACAGTTAGGGTACAAATTGGGTTTACTATGACTGTACCTTTACATGATCAGGCGACATCCTTACTGTAACACCTCGATTGATATTACTGAACCGTCTGCCATAAAACCAACTATGTACTAAAACAACTTAATATATATTTTGTTTAAACTAAACATTGAAATTGTGAAAATAAGATACATAAATAGTAAAGATGGACAATGCAGAAAAGTATCGAACGGATTTTCCGGAAACAACTATGGTGGTCTAAATTCGTTTGATTTTTAGTTGCGTCTTATCTTCATAACTGTATTGCTTTGTTCATCATAGATTTGCCAGTTTAACTACTGCGTTCCAAATCGCCTCAACGCAACCAGAATGAAGTTCAATCCTTAAATAGTCACAACATAAAAGATATTTCCATTATTTACACGAAAAACACATTTGAATCAATACCTATCACTTAAAACCATATTAAGATTGTGATTGAGACATAAGGACACGTTGCCTGTAAGAGGCACTACACCCCATTACGAGTGTGGAGTGGTTGATCTGACATCTGCACGTGAATATTGTAACCAGAAGAGAAAACACATGCAGTGTTCGTGAAATTGTCATCATATACTATTCTATAATTAGTTGGACGTGAGAACACCAGTTTGTCGACACATGTTTACGAATATACATCAGGCACACCACGTGGACCAGTGTCCAGACATCTACAGCTATTTGTTACAGCTCAAACACCATGATCTTGAAGCATTTACAAAAGCGGAAAACATCCTTTAGCAATACATTTGACAACGGGGAAAGATGCATCATAGCAATGCAACAACCCATTTAAATAGCAGGATATAAGTTGCATTTTCAATTTAGAACGTAACAGCTCTAATGAACCTGCTTGTATCTTTGCATTACACTGTCACGAAAGCTCCGTTTCCATGACAGTTTAGCAAATTGTTCCCGGACAAGAATGTAACATTTCCTCATGTATTTGTCAAGTTTGTTTTGTCACAAGTGTCTGTCTTTAGACAGTGTTAGGATATCTAATAAAACGAATGTTTGTTTTTAATCAAAGACGCAACATATTTACATGCAAACATGCACGACGTGCATTTAATGGAAAGAAAGGGGTTAACATGTGAGAGCACCAATCGTTTTATCTTCATTTGTGCAAACAGTAAACACGTAAATAAAGGATGTTTTGTTAGATTTATCAGAATGCATATTAAAACTAATAGTCACAGTCATATATAGTCAAATACCTCACAATTTTTACGCTTCGCTCGCGTGAATATTCGACAAATTAATAGATCTTTGAACATAAATTTGAACAACAATAGATTCAATTACTAGCATGTGTGCTTTTGATAACAACTTCTTTGTGGCGAAATTCTAATTTTATCTTTTGGTTATATTAATTAATTATATAGATAATGACCATCAATAGATCTGTGCATATAACTTAAACATGGATAGGTGGCACTAGCGAATACTGGGAAGGAGGCGCACACTCACGGCCGAAAAGTTAATATTTGTCCATGCCCAAAATGGAATGGAATGCCTTTGCAGTTCTAAGAGTTATGTCGGACTAAATATTGGCCTCAATGAAGATATTAATCATCGTGTTTTAAATTCTAAAAATACATCATTTTCTTATCAGTAATTAAACGCCGGTTAAATTTTTTCTTTCATTTTCCGACAAAAATACAGATATACTTTTTACAACTTTTACATTAATTGTTTTACTAAAAGCAAAATTTTCGTAAAGTCCTCCTAAAGCAGACATTTTTAATAAAGTCGTCGGGGATAATCTGAAGTCGCAAGGTGCAAATAAAACGTCTACACAATGGTAAAATTTAAACACATACTAGTGTTCAGTTAAAATATAACTTATGAAACATAAACTTCCATCTGCCGGGCGAGCTCAGTTGGTAGAACAGCGGTGTGTGGTTTGAGATTTTAGTGCCGGCGCGGTCGGGGATCGAACCCCAGTGGCGGCACTAGGTGGTGCCATGTGGTGGAAATAACTTGGTAACTCTGTCTTCAGCACGAACGGACTTGGCAGCTTAATGTCCGCGAGTAGTACGAGAAAACAGGATGCGTATGCCGGCTCTCTATGCATCATATGTCCCTGGTTGCATCGTCCATGTGGCATCACCAGTCTGGAGGCTCCGTCAAAGTGTGAAAAAGGTCCTAGCCTCAATGTCTATACAGTAGCACCGAGATTGAATGCACGTCATGCGAGCCAGCGTTGTGCATTAACAGTGCCAGGTTTATCTCTCAAATTGAATTTTAAAGCTCAAACATGGTACAGTATATATCTGGTGTATATACTAGTTAACTGTACTGTGTGAAAACTATTCAATCTCTATAGTACGGACTGTTGGTCTAACTGGGAGTCACGAATATTACACGCAGATCAACAAACATATATTTTTAAATGTAAAGTAAATGGAAACGCCAAAAAGGTTGTTGTAGTTGTTAAACAGTACGTAGAACGCAATGCCAAAATACGACCGTACGCAGTACGCAGGCATTAAATATAGAAGTACGCGGTACGCAAGAGAAGAGTGAAATACTATGCATAACAATTCTGGATGGCTAAGTAATGTTGATATTGATATTTTTGAAGGGACTATTCTTAATGTAAATCATATTGTAATTAATCATCTGCAAATCATCTACAGCTGCCCTCGCTCGACACGTGCAGTCTTCATTTAGACAGCATTGCTGTAGTTGTCATGACCTCTGATGGAGCCGTCATACCAACACGGATCTTAATGCTGTCGAAATGTGTTAATGTCACCTCTACATTTGGATCTAACGCTTGATACAGAATAAGGACAACTCCTTACGTTTCATTCCTACATTTGATCGTAAGACGTGACAAAGTAAACTGTTAGTTAAACGGATTGATACCATAAATCTCTGAAACCTTTCTATATACTGTGTTTACTATCGATTACAAAACACGTCTGATATATATTATTTTGTTTTGTTTCATTAAGGGTGAACCAATTTGAGAATATATATATATACTATGAAAATATTTCCGACCAATACGCGAGAAACTTACCATAGTGCATTATCACTGTAAGTTATTAATGGGATAAACTCTAATAATGATATAGATTACAGGAGAGATCGTAAACCATGTGCTGGCCAGAAATAGTTGAATCTTCAAAACTGGCAATTTTACTATTCACGGGGTGGAAATTTAAGCAACTCAATCCAATAACGTTGTTGTCAAACGGAAAGGCTGTACTATTGAAAATCAACATTGCTTTGGAATAACACGAAGCATGCATTGACGAGGAATGCATACATCAATGGAGCGCTGATGCAATGATGAATCTATTTATTACGTTGCAGTTTTATTTCTTTGCGGCTTTGTTACGTTGACAACCAAACAAATTATTACAAATTGATGCTAGCAAGATTTAAGAGTTGTTATTCTGGTTTGTTACATTTCACGACACTACATTATATTCATACTTTTTTTTTACTAAACACGTGTATCAGTAGTTCCGTGATATTGTTATTCGAGTATTTATCACCGCCCCTTGAGCTTTAATAACCCTCTTTCGTTTCGTCATTGAATTACATTTTAAAGGTAGCATTTATAGCTATTTAAAAGCATATTGAAGTAAATCAAGAAGTAAAAAACGGAAATGTTTTAAAAGTGGTACTATGTTTGACAAAGTTATACAGATTTTGCAAAACAAGTAAATGCATTACGGCATTTTCTCCCATAACATATGAATGAGTTTATATCTTTTACTTTGTCTTTGTTGAAATAGGAACATCCAATTGAAAATTCAAAAAAATATTTATTATTTTTACAAATTTAGTATTTTTTATAAAATAAAAGTTGTACAATTTTTCATGCAGTTTCAATTTTAATCAAACCTTTACTGACGTAGTATCATTTTAAAGTTTATGTAGAACTTAAGAAATACTTGGTGATCATAGTTATATATATATTTATTAAACTATCAAAGACAAAATAAATGCTTACGTTGATCTACTACTAATTAATTAAAGGCGGGTTCGTGGACACGAATCACCGTAGTCAAATATACCTGTGTACAAGGATGAATCTCGCCACACTTACGCACGTGTTGCGCATGTAGTAAAATACCGGGCCGTTCAAACATGTTCGTATGCAAGTCTTATACATCATTGTGTAGTTATATGTGTCTGGTCCTCAGGGATTATGGAGTGTACATGTGTGTTGTTTTCATTTGAAAATTGAGTTCCGCTCATGTGGTGTGGCATCATTCATTAACACTGATGAACAGCTTCAATAAAAACGGGGCTGCTGTTTTCTGGTGCAGGCTATGCTTCCTGGGGGCTTTCCCTTTCATCAGTTTAAATTATATAAACTACTGTATACAAATGGTTTTAAGAATAATAACTTTCAAAATCCATTGTGTCTCCTGTACAATACAGGCATCAGGTATATCTACGTCAAGAATACTTTTCTTGCTCTTGTTTAAAACTTGTCACTGTTCTTGGACTCAGCTATAAATCATGCTTTTAAAGTGATGTTGAACGCGCTGTAAACATGAATGGGTTCAAATTATAAATTTTTGCACGGCTCTATTTTGTGTCTAAATTGTTGCAATTTTATGCCCCATTGGATTGACTTGGCAAAACACACCTTCACGGAATACGAAAGTAAACACATTTCTGTAGCACTTAGGTTTTTTACCATAATTGTTTATGTTAAATGTCAATCACAACCACAAAGTGCGACAAGTTAGTATTACCATGACATGAACAGATAAAACCTTAACTGTATTTACTATTTATTTTCCTGTGCATACAAATAATTGTTATGTTTGAACCAAACATTGTTTTGTATGTTGCGTGTGTTGGGGGGGGGGGCGTTTTGTTTCTGTCTCGTACATAATTCAGCCTTGACGGTACATGCACATTGTACGTACAGTTGCGCAATTAGTGCATTAACTGCTCGATACGAGTCAACAATTAACGTATCGACAGACCGCTCGAAATGCCGTCCAATGCCCGACAAAACGCCATAACGCACAACATCAAGTGTCAAGTTTATTCAACATCCAAGAAGGGCATTGACCCATGTGGAACATATTTACAATATATATAAGTTATACATTAATATACAAAGTATAAACATTTTTACAATATATATATATATATATATGTAGATAATAAAATAGTTACAGTTATAAAGGATAAATTATAAGTAGAGTACAACAATGTATATAAACACACAAATTATGCGTCATAATGTTGCTTTATTTGTATTAAGTTGTTTGTCTGCTCGTTTGTACTATTTACAATATAATATTTATTTAACATTTCCATTACGCGCTACCCTTGCTCGAAAAGAAAATACAAGGGCAGCAAATGTGAATAATATAGCACATTTGTGTAGGTATCTACAAACTGTTGCTTGAAAATTAATGTATGGAAAAAATCAATAAAATACATGTGCACAATCTCATAACTAAATGACTGCAATACACAATAAACATCATATTATATATACGAATATATCTTGATCAATTATTAAGACATCATCATCATCTAGGCCAATCAGAAGACTGAATATTTTAAGTATCACTGGTTACGCGCACTTGCAATGTTTAAAGTAACGAGCTTTCCCACCATTTTGTAGAGCATCGGAAGTCATTTCAAGTTCTGTCGAAACGTTATTTAAATGCTGTGAGTCACTTTTAAAAAGTTGATGTTTATAAAACAATGTACATAATACTTTTTCCAGGTGCCCAGACAAATTCTAAATCCGTTGTCATTGAGCTTCATTATACTTAATGAAAATGTAATGCACGTGTTCACTAAACATGTAATGGACACAGAAATCCTTATCTTGATAATTATGGTGTAAAGTAAGACTATATACGTGACTATCACTTATTAGTTTTATTTAAAAGCCTTTTACTAATGCTAAATGGACAAAGACTTTAAAATCAGCAATCCTTAACGTACATGTATTTCAGTAGACCTCTTACCGTTTAGATAATGGATTAGAATGGACAACAACCTCAGAATGTTCGTGAAGTCACGAACACGTCCTAATTATTCCACCTTTCTGCATTATATAACAGATTGCGTAGACTTAACAGACAACATAACATTTTTAAATCCACAAAGAACAAAACGAAATAGCGCTTTTATTTGTTGCTCAGTGTTTATTTATTATAATTTAAATTAAAGTGATAAGTCAAAAGAAAATAATATATGTATATTTAAATAATCAACAACATAGCATCTATAAACGTCTGACGAGATGTCTATTGCATGTAAATATTTGAATTTACCTTTCTATAAAGATGATTTCTTGTTATTTAATTCTGCTTTTGCACGCTAAACTTGGCTAAGTAAAATAGTATGTAGTGGAATTGTTAATAGACATAAAAGACTCTTTTTATACTTCGTTAATTAGTAACAATAAAACGTGTTTTAAGTCCCACGACGGAAAAGAATTATGTTAATTTGTTTAGTTAAATTAAGATTGAACCAATATAAAAACTGATATTCATTTAATATCGATTATAATGCTATTTTTGTCGTTACGTCTTAGCCTGGCATACACATGTTTGTATTTCTCAAAATACAACTCATAATTGAGGTATATACCTTCTCTTTGTATTAATTTCATTATTTTGATCAGCGTGTTAACACTTTCTATGAGGTAGCTTGTATGTGTTAATCATTTTCCTGCACTATTTCGAACTCGCTTGCGGTGACTTCGATATGGTCACCCCTTGTTTGATTCGGTGTTTGTACGTGCGTACGTTCGTGCGTCATGGTTTGGCTTTTCCTGGCCGTAAAATCATGATGGATAGACATATTATAGTTCTAATCAGCACAATTGTAGAACTGGATCAGGCGCAGTTTTAAATCAAAATTAAGTATTCACAATATACTGCAAACTTTCTAACTCACAATTTAGCTAGCCTGGACAATTAGTAAAACCCTGTGTAGGCAAAACCTGTATGGAAGTCAAAATTGGCAATTTTACTATTCACATGGTGGAAATGTAAGCAATCCAATTCAACAAAGATGTTGTCATAAGGAAGAGCTTCGCCCTTAAAATCTACATTGCTTTGGATTAACACGAAGCATGCGTTGACGAGGAATGCATACATCATTGGAGCGCTAATGCAATGATGAACCTATTTATAACGTTGCAGTTTTATTTCTTTGCGGCTTTGTTACGTTGACAACGAAACAAATTATTGCAAACTGATGCTAGCAAGATTTAAGAGTTGTTATTCTGGTTTGTTACATTTTACGACACCGTATTATATTTATACTTTTTACAAAACACGTGTAGCAATAGTTCCGTTATATTGTTATTCGAGTATTTATCAACGCCCCTTGAGCTTTAATAACCCTATTTCGTTTCGTCATTGAATTACATTTGAAAGGTAGGATTTATAGCTATTTAAAAGCATATTGAAGTAAATCTTGAAGTAAAAAACGGAAATGGTTTAAAAGTGGTACCATGTTCGACAAAGTTATAAAGTTTTTGCCAAACAAGTTAATGCACTGCTGTATTTTCTCCCATAACATATGAATGAGTTTATATATTTTACTTTGTCTTTGTTGAAATAGGAACATCCAATTGAAAATTCAATAAACTTTTTTTTATTTTTACAGTTTTGTATTTTTTATAAATATAAAAGTAGTACATTTTTTCATGCAGTTTCAATTTTAATCAAACCTTTACTGGCGTAGTATCATTTTAAATGTTATGTAGAACTAAAGAAATACTTATTTATCATAGTTATATGAAAACGTAATAAAAATATTTTATAAATATATTTATTAAATTATCAAAGACAAAATAAGACAAAAATATGCTTACGTTGTACATCTAATTTAAAGGCGGGTGCGTGGACAAGAATCACCGTAGTCAAATATACCTTTGTACAAGAATGAAACTCGCCACATATCCACACGTGTTGCGCATGTAGTAAAATACCGGGTCGTTCAAATGTGTTCGTATTCAAGTCTTATACATCATTGTGTAGTTATATTTTTCTGGTCCTCAGGGATCATGGAGTGTACATGTGTGTTGTTTTCATTTGAAAATAGAGTTCCACTCATGCGCTAGGGGTCGTCAGTGATGTGGCATTATTCATTACTACTGATGAACAGCTTCAATAAAACCGAGGCTGCTGTTTTCTCGTGCAGGCTATGCTTCCTGTGGGCTTTCCTTTTCATCAGTTTAAATTATATAAACTACTGTATACAAATGGTTTTAAGAATAATAACTTGTCTCCTGTACAATACAGGCATCAGGTATATCTACGTAAATAATACCGTTCTCGCTCTTGTTTTAAACTTGTCACTGTTCTTGGACTCAGCTATAAATCATGCTTTTAAAGTGATATTGAAAGCGCTGTAAACATGAATGGGTTCGTTTTATAAATCTTTGCACGGCTCTATTGTTTGTCTAAAATGTTGCAAATTTATGTCACATGCCTTTACAGAATACGAACGTTCATAAAGTAAACACATTTCTGTAGCACTTAGGTTTTCTACATTGATGTTAAATGTCAATCACAGCGACATGGGGCGACGTGTTAGTGTAACTATGACTTAAACTTTAACTTTTTTCTATTTACTTTACTGTGCATATAAATAATTGTTATGTATGAACCAAACATTGTTTTGTTTGTCCTGTGTGGGGGTGTTTATTTTCTGCAACATACATATTCATCCTTAACGGTTCATGCAAAAAGTACGTACAGATGCGCGATTAGTGCATAAACTGCTCGATACGAGTCAACAATTAAATGCTATGTATCACTTTTAAACATTTGGTGTTTATCCCTTTCCCTTTCATCAGTTTAATTATAAAAAGATGTACATTTTACTTGTTCATCAGTTGCCATGACACTTTCTAAATCCTTTGTCATTGACCTTCATTATACTTCAACATGAAATGCACGTGTTAACTAAAACATGTAAACCAACACATACACAGAAATCATTATCTTTATAATTATGCTGTAAAGTAAGATTATATAAGTGCCTTAAATTAATTAATTTACTTGAAGCCTTTTTTCTGGTGTTAAATGGACGAAGACTTTAAAATCAGCACTCCATGTACATGTATTTCCGTAGATCTTTGAACATCTCATCAATTTGTATTTATTCTTGGTAAAGAACATGTGCATGTTACATCTTACCGTTTCAATAATGGATAAGAATGGTCAACAACCTCAGAAAGAGCGTGAAGTCACGAACAAGTCCTAATTATTCCACATTTCCTACGTTATATAACGGATTGCCTAGGATTATTTAATATGCGAACCTATTTACAGCCAACTTAACATTTTCAAAGCCATAAAGCACAAAACAAAATAGCCCTTTTATATAATGCTCAGTGTTCACAGTAAATTAATCTGAGGAAAAAAAGAAAAATATCTTTAGGAAGCATAGCTTGCATTGCGAAACTAGCAGCCTCGGTTTTATTGAACTGTTCATCAATAGTAATGAAATATGCCACACCACTGACACCCTCTAGCGCATTAGAAGATTTCAATTTTTAAATGTAAACAACGTACACTCCATGATGACATATGACTAGAAAAAATATCACTATAGAATGATGTAGTATAGGGCAATATCTTACAGCCACCAGACAAGCACTAAACACCAGCTATAGTAATGCATTTCATTTTCTGATACATTTACATGAAATTGAAGGGATGTTCAAAGTAAAAAAGTTGCAAACAATGTAGACACGTCTAGTTTAAGGGCATCATGACAACATAGCCGGTACAAATACAAACACTTGCACAGCACAAAACACGCAGAAGAACAAGACTTACCAGGCATGCAGAATAACTATTTTCGTGTTTTCAGTTTGTTTTATTTTTTATTTGTATTTAAGATTTATTAAAATGATTCTCCAAGAAATGTTGAGTTACTGCCTTGTTTCTATGTGTGCTACGTGCTGTTCTACGTGTTTGTTTTTGAACGGGCCATTTTGTCATGGTGCACTTAAACTAGGCCTGTCTACTTTGATTGCAACTTTTGTTCTTTGAACATCTCTTCAATTTATTTTAATTTTTTTCCATCAGATTTGTTATTTTGCACTTGCAGTTAGATTTAAATGATCCATCTTGGTCACGTTTATAAACCTTTAAGTCGTACTATTTAACCATGGAAACTCGTAAATTGCTCAAACTTTCATCAACTTATCTTATCGTGATTGTCTGAGCTCTTCGTGTACATTTCTGTTTTGTTTAAATTTACCACATATAAACTTATATATACTGGGTAAATAAGTTGCTTTAGTTTTTATATTGTATTTTTTTATTTATTTATTTAACGAAAATCCATAGCAAATATTATTAGTAAATATAAATCAATTTTGTCACTTGTACAAAGTTCAGTTTTCTAGGAGCTAAACAATGTCCCCAGTTTTATCCATTTATGATGTATGTTCGTACCATAAAAGTATTTTAGCTTGTTGTGATGTGGAAGTCTTGTCACGCCATAGTGCTAAAATAGCCAGCTACATACGCATGTACATGTGAATTATTTTTATATACAATAAGACATATACCTCAAAATAATATGTTCGTTTGCGTGCTTGCTAAAATTCTAAAAACCATGTATGTCAGATACAGTAACCAAGTTGGACAGTCAAGTCCTTGATATGTCCTTGATATGACATCTGCACATGAGTGGGCGATACAGCCGAGTGTTTGTGACATGGTCATCATGGTCACCATGTATAGTTCTACATGTTGTTGACTAACGGACCATTCATTTGTATTTCTATGAAATGCTATGAAAAACAGTGCATACCATGTCATATACATGTATAGGATCGGCAATTGAAAAGAACTGGTTAATGCTTGACGACCAACAACCGTGTTCTGGCATCATTTGGCATTCCCACTGCGGAAATTTGTTGAACTACCATTATCAATGCATTTGACAACGAGGTATGAGATGCATCTTAGCAATTCAACATTCCATTTGAATACCAGGATATGAATTGCATTTTCAATTTAGAGCGTAACATCTTTAATGAACCTATTTGTATCTTGGCATAACACCGTGATAGCAGATTGTTTCCTTGACAAGCAAGCAAATTGTTGCCGGAGAAGATTTGAGATTTTCCTTTGCATCTTTAAAGTGTGTTTTGTCACAAAAGTCTATCTGTAGACGGATTTAGAATAGTGGCGGATCCAGGGTTTGACCATAGTGGGTGCGTGGACTTTGTCAACGATGGGGGTGGGGTGGGGTAGAAAAGCATTGAAAGTGTTGACGGTTGAAATAAAGGTCATATTTTTAGCATGCTTTGGCTATATGTCTTTTTAAATGAGGCTTTAAATGAATCGAGATCGAAGCGAGCGAAAACAAAAAAGAACATTTAGCGTGGGGCATAAAAACATAGGTCTGCTAGTGTAGAACATCTAAAATATATTATTTTCTTTAACTTATTTACGTAATATATTTAACGTTTTTAACATATAGTTTTGGCATACATTAAATTGACTTAACCTTCAACCATAAAAGAAACTGAAACAAAAGGCATTGACAGTGAAGGATAAACAATGTATACATGTAGGATATTCACATACTCAGGGATTAATAATCTACAGTTTTATTTTCTAAACTAATGTAGCACATGAACAAAATTGACTGTTAGAAACCTGATAATACTATGCTTAATAAAAGTGTGGTTGCTATAGTAATATTGAAATGAATATTTGTGAAAAGATATTAGAATATAAATTGAAGTGATAAGTCGACAGAAGGTATGTATATTTAAATAATCAACAGCATATCATCTTTACAAGTCTGACGAGATGTGAATGTTATGTAAATTATATTTAAATTTACCTTTTATTTTAAATGATTTCTTGTTACTTAATTCTGCTTTTG
>Ga0224511_10001914_pt1 | contig 13358 bp, 8 predicted proteins | sample SF_May12_sed_USG_2_FD_169988 | JGI IMG/M metagenome (GOLD analysis project Ga0224511, IMG submission 169988) | Sediment microbial communities from San Francisco Bay, California, United States - SF_May12_sed_USGS_8_1 | ecosystem: Environmental > Aquatic > Marine > Sediment | place: USA...
AAGTGAGTAAAACATGCTTCAAGCAAAATGTCCACCTGCAGGGGTCCAAGTGAGTAAAACATGCTTCAAGCAAAATGTCCACCTGCAGGGGTCCAAGTGAGTAAAACATGCTTCAAGCAAAATGTCCTCCTGTAGGGGACGATGAGATGGTGGAGGGGAAAGGCCTAGCATGAAATAAGTGTCAGAGAATTTCTGGAGAAAATAATAAGGCAGATAGGGGTGGGATTAAGTTTTATGCTGTTTTTAACCACGAAAAATCTTTTCAGCTTTAAATCAGAGAAAAAAGATGGAACCCCTTAACAACTGTTTTGCTGTCATTTTCTAGGTAGTGTTACCTGACATATGTTATTATTGTTATAAATGCCATATGAAAGTGTTTGCAGCTCAACTCAACGTACCAGATTCTATTCTTGACCTTTAAATATCATCATTAATATCTCTGAGACACTCTCTGAGAAACTCTCATCAATTATTATACTAGTTGGTACACTGGAAATACACTCGTACAGCTCCTGTACTTGAGGTTTATCTTTCCCGACAATGTTACATGTCTATTCTAGGTACATCAAGACGATAGCGCTGCAGATCGAGATCACCAAGTACTTCCAGCAGTGTCACCAGGACGACAACGGGGAAACCATGGCAACCATGGCTGCCCAGGTCAAGTCCAAGGTGCCCACGCTGTTTGGCAGCCAGCAGGCCAGGAACGATCTCGCCATCATGGTAACTGCCACCTCATCTCAACTGACCTATGTTCACTTCTTTGAAATTATTTAAATTTGTTGGCATAAAATTTCACTGTTGGACAACAAAAGACATGTTTGTGGACTCTTGAATTCATGGTGTTTTTTTTTAACTGCCTTTATTTTTTAACAAAAATACAGATTGAGATCTAAAATTGACATTTATGTTCATCAACATTTGTAGTTGTTGGTAAGCAAAAACATGAAATTCATGAACAATTATGTAAGACAAAATAAATAGGCTTTACAGTAATTATTATGAAATTCTTTTGACTACTGCCTTTGCCACTCAAGAAAATATTTGAATGTTGACATTCAAATAGTTATACAATGTTACATGAAGTTCATCCAATATGCTTTTGATGGACAGTGTTGTTCTTCTATACTGATTGTAAAGAAAGAGGACATAAATATTTCATTGTAAATTACAATGATGATTCTTAACATGTTTGTCATTGTAATGTCCTATTCTTTTTGTGTCTTGTTTTTTTACTTCACTAACTACTGGTTTCTTGTTTAATTATTTAGGTCCTGCTATCCAATAAATCACTGGAGGTTTCCTTTATCCTGGCTCTGAGAATTATAAAGGTCAGTGAGTGTCTTTAGACAGTATCTTGTCTGATGTTTCCTTAAAACAGAAAGGTGGTAGATCGTTTAGATAAAATAGTTATGCAGCAAAGCTCATTAATTATCAGGGGTTTTTTGTAAATATATAATTATCACTAAATTGTTACTAGATTCATCAAAAATCATTATTTTAGAAGTTTTCCTCCTAAATAATTAGTGGAATAAAAAATTGTGTAGCTCTTGTACTGCTGGATTGTCTCTAACTGTGAAGATTTGAAAAAAAGTGTTATCTTTAGACAACTGTTGTTTTTTAAAAAAACATTATGATGTATAATTCCCATACAAAAGATATTAACAGTTTCTATTGTAATTGAGTGTTTCCCTGTACTTTATATAGAATACTGATCGTTTCCTTCACTATACTGAATAGGAGTACAAGCTGGGTGGGGTCGGCATCTTTACCCACGTTGCCAGGGAGTTTGCCAAGGCTGGTAACTATGACAACATGAGGTCACTGCTCAAGTGTGTGGAGGAGTCAGGTCAGGGGTCACCAGAGGTCATTGATGAGATCCTGGGGGCGTGTCTCCTAGTGGTTGCTGATAAGCCAACTGAGGTGGGTGGGGAAAGATGTGTTGAAATGTAGTTGCTTTGTTCTTGGATTCCTTGTCTTTTCCACCAATAAAACAAGTTCATGGGATAAACTCTCCACTTATTCCTAACTGCATCAATTCATTAATGTTTACAGAGCACTTATATGTATTTACATACATGTAGTTCTCCCACTTAATTTTCAGGCAAAAGAAGCTGAGAACATCATCAAAATGCTGAGAAATGATGGAAACAAAGTAAGCTTACTGTTGCATTATTTGCTTATATTATTATGAAAAAAACTGTCTATATGTAGAAGTAAAATCTCCTAAACTTTTTTATTCTTTGGTTATCTTCCATTATTGGGACTGTTGCCTGTTCTTAATCACTGTTTTTATACATAACTTAAGTGAAATAATTTAATTTTATGGGCCAAAAATTTTCTGGTTTGACGACAACGGACATATTCGTGGGAACTTGAATGTGTGGATTTTAAATTTCAAAAATAAAAAAAATAACTTCGATTTTTGACAGATGCAAAACTGAGGCCTTACATTAAAACAGGGTTAATTGTGAAACTATAGATTAGCGTGTGACTCTGCCTAGTGTCTTATATTTTATATATTGCTGGTACTTAAACTCGTGGTTTGTCTTGCCAACGAATTCCACAAAATTAAATTCCCCACAATAAAAATGACTTTCCAGTACTATTTGATCACTTGCTGTTACTTACCTTCTGTCTGCCTTCACAGATCAATGCCTACATTCTGTGTGGGAAGCTCAAGTCGGCCTACTTGATGGCCGTCAAGGAGGGACGGACAGATGACGTCAGACGGATACTTAGGGCAGCACGGAGCATGGGACAGAAGGCCGTTGTCTCCATTTGTGAAAAATGGCTGGAACAGAACAAGGCTGCATGATTAGTATATACGTCGGCCAGTGTTGTCTTGATTTTGTGATGAAAAGCAATACTAAGTACAACACTGACTTTATTGTTATCTCATTTGAACTTACACATGTATAAAGTTAATTTTATGCATATGAATGGATGACATCAGAGGTGTTTTTGGCCACATTATCCGCGACAGTCATTCTACAATGTATGTATTGTATCTACTTTATAGATAGACCTACCACTTTTTCTGCTTTCTTGTGTTATTCTTGGTTAGATTTGGTGCGTTCTGTGATACTGTAGTGAATTGATATGATGCCATACATAAAAAGACCTTTGTCTAATTCCTTTCCTCCCACCTATTAAGAATGTATGAAATACAATGTTTAATATATTTTGTCTTAATTCAGACCAGACTGTATGTATACTTTTTTAATTGTGAAATGTTGTTATAGTATAGTTTGTATATTTGGTTAAAATGCCTATGTTTCAGTACTGTATAAACTATGGTTGTGTTACTTATATAGCTCAAATGTAATGCATATAAGTGCTAGTTAATTTTTGCAATTGTTATATATACAAGTATTTTATTCCCATGTCACTAAGTGCATGCTCGACAGTATGTCAGTGCAAGATGAACATGCTTCAAAGGACTTTTCCTGTATTTTATTTTCTTTCTCATATTTAGATTTTTTTATTAACAAAACATTGTTGAAGTAAATAAGATTAGTCGTAATAAAAATTTATCTTTATTTCAATATTTCAATGACAATGAGTTTGTTTGCAATGCTTGGCCTCTGGCCTATAATACAAACAATTAAGCATCATTCAGTTGTAGTGACATATTATACATACACATTTTAACGAGAAATGCTATGAGAATACAGACAAATATTCTAATACATACATGTACTCATTTTGTTTTACTCAAATACGAATATATATATATATATAATTATATAAATGCTGTATTTCCATGCTTTATTTTTGAAAGAATATTATCTCTTTTTTCCTGAAACTTGACTATATTTAAAATGATTTTTCACATACTTTTTTGTGTGTTAAATTATATTTTAATAAAAATAAAATATGTACCTTTGAAATAAATTATGTTATCTGTATTTGTTATGTATAATAATGTAATAATACTTAATAATGTTATATTTACACTCCAACTGCATGACCTATGATGAAGGTATATGTTCCTAATGGTGTTCACAACACATTGAATGCACTTCCTCTAGTTATCTTGTAAAAATATTTGTGATTGGTCAAATGAGCTAAATGGCACAAATGCGTACCAGACCTCAACAAAAACATAGCTTTACCTCAGGTTTTGAATTTGTTGAGCATATATTTCGTTAATTTATGTCTAAAATTGTTTTACATTAAAATCTCATAGGGAAATGAGTGTAAATATAAGAAATTAATTTCATGGTTGAGGTCATTATCGGTGTATGAACTTAGTTGGTCTAAATAACGGTGCAGTCACACTTCAGCATATGACAGAATGTATGTATTGTGTGTGAAAATTTTAGAAAACTACACCACACTTTTTAAGTGTTTTAATGTATGTTAGAGGTACGTAAGGCATAAATCGCGTACATTCCAACTAAGCTGATCAGAGCTATCACAACAGTCCTTTACAAATGCATGAATAGCGTATTCGTTGGTCGAACGCACGAGTATCATACCTTTAGCCTCACTCTAGCGTTATTAAGTGTTTGTCTAATGTAGCCAGCATATGTCTTGCATATGGTTAGCGTGTAACATTTTTGCTGTACGCTCGCAAACGCTGAACAATTCTGAACATGTCTGAAAAATAGTTTGGCCTCGGCATTTAAAACAACAAACACTGACGAATGTCAGCATATTTGGAATGTACACGACATATGCCTAACGTATATCAGCCTATTGGAGCATATGAGCATACGCTCACATCCATTGATGCCATATGCTATAGTTTGACTGCACTGTAAGGCATGCAAGGAATCCTTGGACTCCACCATCATACCAGACCAACTGCATTCATACACTGAAAACGACCCCAACCATGAAATGAATTCCTTAAATAATTATTAACGACACACAGTGGGCATATGTTATAAATCCTTTAGTATGTTACTTCACTTGTGATACAATATTATTAATAAAATAAAAAAATGTTTTAATTGCCTCCTTATTTTATTTACCCAGAGTTGCAAGGGAAAAAATGTAGTTTGATGAAGTAATACAGATTTATATCTCCTGATTTTTGTGAATGAAAATGCAAGTGTATCAACATGGACATGGTTGATGGATTCTGATTGTCGGTGATTGACACATCCTATTACCAATCCCACTTCTCCACTGTTTTAGGCTGATTCAGAATGTTAAATAACAGGAGGTAGAAAATGAGCTGAATCATTGTCAACATTTTAAACCTGGTAAAAATTCTAGTTAACAACTGTGAATAAAACACACATTTGCATCCATACAGAAGAACCATTAACCTAATTTCATCAAAGAATATGACTTTTTAAGGTAAATTGCCAGGCAATGTTTTACCTTTTTTTTTCATTTTTGAAACAAGATTAAACCGTTTTAAACTTCCTTTTACAATTTTACATAATTATATATTCTATTACAGAAATAAAAGCATACTTGTATACATGTAGGTAGTATACAGCAAACATTGTGTTAGTATGCCACTACAATGTAAAGGACCTAACAAACAAATATAATTATGGTAGATCTTCTATTTTTAATATTTATACACACTTAAACAAATGAACTCAATGATAAAGATTTTATTTTACGATCATTTCTGTTAAAAATAAAAAGAATTAAAAAATACTTTATTGACATCATGCCTGTTTAGACTGAGTATATACTTGTTAATCAATATGCCTGCCATAAGTAAGGTATATTTGTTTATAGCAAAGTATGTGAATTTTGATAATTTATGCTTTAGTCTCTTTTATAATTTGAGTTTTCACTGATTTAGATTTATTTTTGCAGAGCGTAATTGCAACATATTTTATATATGATATATACATATAAATGTATAACTGGGCCAGCTTAACAAGATCATAGTAAAATACACCAGGGAAATTCTATATCATATTAACACATTTTGGCATTGATTTTATTATTCGTTTAACAGCAAAATACACCTTAAAAGCATGGATGTGAATTTTAAATATTGCAGTGTCATTTGTTAATGATGATTTAACCAAAAATGTGATGATTCACAAAAAATATCAAATAGCATTATTTGCAGATGACACTATGATAACTGACAGTAGTTTGGAACATTTGTAGCTCACTTAATGTTTAATAAAAACAGTTTTCAGATTGTGTGCATGGTTGCAAAGTTTCATGCTAAAGCAATAAAAAAATAGAAGATGCTTTTGTTAAAAAAGCATATGTCTCCCCCATCAGGACATGAGAAGACAAGGCAAAAAAACCTATAAAGTTTGAAGTCTGTTACTGCAACTATAATTGAGTTATGCTCTAGATAACATTTTCATAAGTAAAAACACAAAAGGCAAAAACTTTTAAAAATAAATCACAGGATAATGAGCACAAATAGGTTTGTTAACTTTATTGTCATTCACCCCTGTGACTTGATATTTGACCCCCTTACCTTTGACCTGCTGACCCTTACCATTGATCCATTGACTTTTTGAAGTGACGCAATGTTAAAGATAGTGTTACTAAAAGGAGGGGGGGTCCGGGAGTTCCTCCCTAGGCAAACTTTGAATAGGTAGGTCATATTTTCGTGATTCTGGGCTATTTCATTGCAAATTTTGCTGATATATATAGTATGAAGAATAGCCATATAGTCAACTTGACTTATAGCTACTGACAGCTCAAGGCACTGGGCGCCTAACAGCCTGACCAGTCCCTTTAACATATAAGCGTGTGAGCAGAGGGAACAACAATATCTTTTTATTAAATTAACTCGACCATCGCGTTTGGATCGGATAACTAAATGACAATAAGTTGTTAGTATAAAATAATACATATGTTACTATATATAGTAACAAATTAACGTTGGAAAATTATATTTACTCGGCCTCGGCAGATTTTATCGCATAATTGCCCCGCACGTGGAGGGCAATTATGCGATAAATGCCCTTGGAAAAGAAGCACGTGCAATTCTTGGTTTTGCGTTACGTCATTAGTTGCATTCCTGACAGGAAAATGGCCGCCTATAGATGGGCGCTTATCAAAGAAATATTCTTTTTCAGATGAAAGATAGATGTTATTTGAAAAGAAAACAAATGGTACTGGTACAACCGCATTTTACACAAGCCGGAAGAGAATTTTGAATTGTAACCATCATAAATGACGTCATCATTTTAACCATGTAAACAATAACAAATCGCTGTCAGTTAAAACAAACACTACAACAACAACAACAACAACATGATTTTCATAAGAAAATACACAATATTGTAAGTAAACAATGCATTGTATTTCGTAGATAAAAAGTATATTCGTTTCACATATATTAGATCTATATGTCTGTTGATAAAAATAAAAAGTTAAAATGAACGACTGGAGTCAACTGGTGCAATCCGAATAGTGTTCGGACAGAACATCTGTCAGAATCGTTGAATCAGATTTTTTTAAAGTGGATACAGGGAGAACAAGGTGTATTTAAACTCTTTGTTTTCCTCAAGGATAACATTTTGCATTGAACATGTCACATCTTCGTCATACGGGTGAGTCATTTTGATCATTGTGAAATTTTCTTGCATATTTTAAATGCCTTTCAACATTATTTTAGGTTGACATATGTATTATACAGAACAATGAATGGGTGGCCGTGGGCGGATGTTGATAATTGCCCCGCTAGAGGTAAACTTTTTAACTCTTATGCGGGGCAATTATAAACATCCGCCCCCGTCCACCCATGTATTATTCTCTAAGTAATGAGATCAGGTTTATTGTTAAAATGAAATAAACATATCTATAATGTAACCCCTAACCCCCATTTTTATTGCATTGTTTCAACCTTTAACGATTTCTAGTTTTTGGATTTTATTTTTCAATCTTACGCACATGCATACTTAAGTATGCCAAGCTAGCCACTGGTCCATTGATCACAAATACAATATGGGTCTTCTACTCAAACAGACCAATTATCCCATAATGTATAAAGTCTCGGTGACAATCAGTTTGAAAGATAATGAACAGAAATATTAATTTAAAATATTTTACCCCTATGACCTCAACCTTTGACCATCCATAATCAATAGGGGTCTTATATTCAAGCACACCTGATAACCACAGTGTGCTGATAACCACAGTGTGCTGATAACCACAGTGCGTTGATAACCAGTGTTTTGATAAACTCTATGTCCTGATAACCACAATGTCCTGATAACCAAAGTGTGTTGATAACCACAGTGTCTTGATAACCACGGTGTACTAATAACCACAGTGTGTTGATAACCACAGTCTGCTGACAACCACAGTGTGTTGATAACCACAGTGTTTTGATAAACTCTATGTCCTGATAACCACAATGTCCTGATAACCAAAGTGTGTTGATAACCACAGCGTCTTGATAACCACAGTGTACTAATAACCACAGTGTGTTGATAGCCACTATGTCCTGACAACCACAGTATGTTGATAGCCACAATGTCCTGATAACCACATTGTGCTGATAACCACCTTATCCTAATAACCAAAGTGTCTTGATAACCAGAGTGTGTTGATAACCACAGTGTCCTGATAACCACAGTGTCTTGACAACAAAACTGTGCTGAAAACCACTGTTTCCTGATTACCAAACTATCTTGATAACCACAGTGTGCTGATAACCACCGTGTGCTGATAACCACAGTGTCCTGACAACCACAGTGTGCTGATAACCACAGTGTGCTGATAACCACAGTGTCCTGATAATCAAAGTGTGTTGATAACCACAACATCCTGATAATCACAGTGTGCTGATAACCACAGTGTGCTGATAGCCACTGTGTCCTGATAATCAAAGTGTGCTGATAACCACAGTGTCCTGATAATCACAGTGTCTTGACAACCACAGTATGTTGATAGCCACAATGTCCTGATAACCCCAGTGTGCTGATAACCACTGTGTCCTCACAACCACATTGTGCTGATTACCACACTGACTGCCCTGTTAACCACAGTGTCCCGATAACCACAGTGTGCTGATAACCACAGTGTGCTGATAACCACAGTGTGCTGATAACCACAGTGCGCTGATAACCACAGTATGTTGATAGCCACTGTGTCCTGATAACCACAGTGTGTTGATAACCACAGTGTGCTGATAACCACAGTGTGCTGATAACCACAGTGTGCTGATAACCACAGTGCGCTGATAACCACAGCGTCCTGACAACCACAGTGTGCTGATAACCACAGTGTGCTGATAACCACAGTGTGCTGATAACCACAGTGTACTGATAACCACAGTGTGCTGATAACCACAGTGTGCTGATAACCACAGTGTGCTGATAACCATAGTGTGCTGATAACCACAGTGTGCTGATAACCACAGTGTCCTGACAACCACAGTGTGCTGATAACCACAGTGTGCTGATAGCCACTGTGTCCTGATAATCAAAGTGTGTTGATAACCACAGTGTCTTGATAACCACAGTGTACTGATAACCACAGTGTGTTGATAACCATAGTGTGCTGATAACCACAGTGTGCTGATAACCACAGGGTTCTGACAACCACAGTGTGGTGATAACCACAGTGTGCTGATAGCCACTGTGTCCTGATAATCAAAGTGTGTTGATAACCACAGTGTCTTGATAACCACAGTGTACTGATAACCACAGTGTGTTGATAACCATAGTGTGCTGATAACCAAAGTTTGTTGATAAACACTGTCCTGATAACCAAAGTGTGTTGATAAACACTGTCCTAATAACTACACTGTCCTGATGACCACAGTGTCCTGATAACCACTATGTCCTGATAACCAAAATGCGTTGATAGCCACTGGCCTGATAACTACAGTGCCCTGATAACCACAGTGTCCTGATAACTACGATGTCCTGATAACCACAGTGTCCTGATAACTACGATGTCCTGATAACCACAGTGTGTTGATAACTACGAAATCCTGATAACCACAGTGTGTTGATAACCATAGTGTGCTGATAACTGCAATGTCCTGATAACCACAATGTCCTGACAATGGCAGTGTTCTGATGCCACCACCTTTGCAACCACCACCACTTCTTATTATAAATTTACATGTTTACAACAGAACATAATAAGAGATACTTTTAGTACTTATGTAGTTAATGTGGAGGGGGTTGGGGTGCAGCCAGCGCGCGCCTCTCCCTAACGACCACTGACTTTTGATTGTTAATGCACCAAACGCTTATTTTTCTCTCCTTTTTCGCCGGTGATTTTATTTATAAACATGTTTAAATTACAATATGGCAAGATAAAAGGTAATGCAACCCCCGGTGGTACCGGCCCGGTCTCGCAAAAATGTCTTTTGGAATCTTCAAAGTTGGAATTAAAAGTGTGCATGTTTTTCCCATGAAACACAACATACCGGTATGTTAATATTTTGTCGCGTGCAAACAATAAAATAAATATGTTGGGATCAAACAATAGACCAAATCAAAGAAGCAAACAAAATTCTTTCATTTTAGTGGTGTTTAAGCCTTCGTGAGTGTGACTTGATTTAAACATATTTATTTCAGGTCGATTGCGAAACAAGTTATCCCAATTTATATAAATCACTCTGGACCGCTCATTCCAGATTAAATCCATCTATTTTTATTTTTAACGAGGTTTGAGAGGAGACAAAAGACAAATCTATTTTTATATGCCGAGCACTAAGCAAGGAAGCATCTGGTACCACTTTTATAACGTCTTTGGTATGACGCGGTCGAGATCGAACACATGACCTCCCGCTCTCGGGGCGAACACTCTAACCCCGGAGCCATCACTGCAGTGAGAATGACCTCCCCCACCATTTTGGTAAGCAGTTTTCAGGTTTTTTAGACAGGATGTAGTACGCAAAGGGTCGGTATGCAGTAGGGTACCCAAAAATCCTGTTTATCGTACAAAGTGTAGGTGCAATTTTTATCAAGAAACATAAAGATCGTAACTTAGAATGCCAAATACCTCGGACGTTTTCGTGCGATCGCTTAGCTCGCGCTAATTTTTGCCATTTTATTACTTTAGAGACTAAACATGGATTATACAGACTTGTTTTATAGATCTCTGTACGGACCAAAAAAAAAACCCTAATGTTTGCAAGAATAAGCATGCATGCCTGAGCATGCCACAAATTGTGTTGTTGTTTTTACATATCTTTTTTGTGTTAATGGAACTGCCAAAAAGGTTGTTTTTTGTTGTTATACGGTTCGCAGTATGCAAGGCCAAAATAAGGACGTACACAGTATGCAGGCTTATAAAAGCAATACACGGTACTCAAGAAGGCGGGAGGGGGTCATCAGGTTTTGTTTTAATAAAATAAAATCTGGAAATGGAAATGCCATAGATCTAAATGAAATAATTCCTCTCTGCTCTGGAGTTGTGCAACTACGTAATAAGCGTCGATATACTGGCACGAGCCATAGATCTGCCCAACGCAGGCGTACGCCGTACACAAGTGGCAGAGATTTTTAGCCTCAAGGCAGTGAAGCTAAATCTAACGGTAAAATAACGAATTTTTTTAATCTGAATCATTTCCATAGTTGTTGCATCACGGTCTATTTCATCTTGAATATTAAATCGTAATCTGCAACGCCACGCGCCTTCACTTTGTATCTTCGTGGTGCACGAGAAAGTTGATAAGCGTTCACGTTTCCCGCCAAAAGGCATCTTGGCTACTACAGCATCTTAAACATTGCTGTTTATTTTTGTTCAGTAATGTTATAAATTAAAACTTTACTGTCGTGGAAAGCATTTTTCTTTTAAAACACGATCGCTGCACAAACATTTGGGCTACCGGTATTATGCGACACCTGCGCAGCGACACGGGCACAGGTCCGTTGCAGCGATTAGAAATGAAAAGACCACAAAATTTAAGCGACCCTCTCCTTCCGAACCACAGTGTAGTAATGATTGTCTAGATCACAAGACGCTCTGAAGTGAATAGTACCAACACCTGTCAATCGTTTCAACGATAATTGACTTATTTATTTCCTGTAGAGATGAAAGCATAATCGGTAACTCAGGTGTGTTGATTTTGACAATTTTCAGGAATTAAACCTTCTCTACACATTGTGGTAGGTATTTTAGTACACATATCATTTCTATATCATCTAGGCGTTGTACATTTGATGGGTGTTTAATCAAACGAGAGTTTCTTTCGGAGATTTTAGGACCTTTAAAGTAGAAACTTCAAAAACTTGTTTTGTTTTGACGGCAACATCAAATTAAGTCGGATTTCTGTAATAAATTTTCGTTTGTATTGTCTATTGGTGTTGTTATTGTGTATATTAAATGTCATTTTCGATGGTAGTACAAATAAACGTGTAAATGTTTCATCATTTTGTGCTTAATCACGGTAAATTTCTGTGACCTACTTTCACTAAACTGATTAGTATATCCATGTTTTGTTTTGGTGCAAAGTGATATGCTGCCCTTGGCCTCGAAACCATTAGGCATGCAACTAACCTTTGTTTTAAATTTGCAGTCACTGATCTGTTATTGTGATTAAATGTATCAACAATGTCTTTTGATTAACCTACTTCTGTATGTATATTAAAGCTACCATCTACCCTATTTAAATATAACCAGGTCACCTGTATTTTAAATTGTAATGAACTGTTTCATTATCATGATGTAACTTAAAAGTGTTGTTGCAGATTCATTTAAAAGTATTGATGTAAACATCACCTAACAGATAAAATGATAAATCAATTAGAATTCTACAATCATTGTACATGTACATTCATGTATACTCACTAATGTATACAAACATGATTTGTGTGTGTTCATTGTTACTAATTTTGTATATCGTCATTTTGTACATTTATTATAATAATGGGTTATCATATATCTTATACTAATTGCATTAAGTTTTGTAAATGCAAGTGTTTATTTCATAAACATCTTTTAATAACAAGGATAATAAATAATGCTTAATTGTTATGAGTCAATAACATTTATGCAAGTATCATTATTTATTACGACTAATGATCTTCATGATGAAAATACAATGTTTGAAATCTGGCCTAACACAAACTAAGCCATTATTGATACATTGATTAGTATTAATAGTATTTCTCAACCACTTCCAAATGTGATATATTTAACAAATGCTTGAAAAGGTTACTAAGAAATATTATTACAATACTTTTATTGATTTTTTTTATGTAAAAATATTAAAATGATCTCTAAATTATTGATGTTTTAATTAAGGTATCGATAGAATGCTTGAAATGATGTCTGATGCTGAGACGAATGCGGGAGAGCACGTTATGTCAAACAATGCATGTGTGCATAGCCAACAATACATACAAGAGTCTGTCTTTTGATTGGCCCAAATGATGTGCGTTAGACATTACGTAATTTCCCCCTTTTTATCAGACAATACTAGGGCTGCGACGATACAGCCA
>Ga0224511_10001915_pt1 | contig 13358 bp, 16 predicted proteins | sample SF_May12_sed_USG_2_FD_169988 | JGI IMG/M metagenome (GOLD analysis project Ga0224511, IMG submission 169988) | Sediment microbial communities from San Francisco Bay, California, United States - SF_May12_sed_USGS_8_1 | ecosystem: Environmental > Aquatic > Marine > Sediment | place: USA...
GGATCAGCGGCCAATTCAGGGTCATGCGTGTCTGCTACGAGCAGACCATCGACATATAATTCTGAGTGTGCAGTTGAACCAAATTCAACATCTGGATATTCAGATGGATATGTATCAGTTAGACCCCATACACCGGTAAGTGTAGCTGAAACAATAGATTCACCCTGTAAATCAAAGATAAAGTCATCCAGATCATAGGTTATATCAACACCAGCCCATTCAACACCATCATAAGAACCTACGGTTGAAGTAACAATTGTTGCATTTGCAGACAATGTAAATGTGGTGAATATCATTCCTAATATGAGATTTTTCAACGTCGTACTCCTAAAACACTTAATATACTTAGACTTAATCTCAAGCAAAAATCACGCCAAAAATAAATGTCAATAAAATCAATTAGATATAACCTGATAAAAAATCAAGTGTATATATTTCCAACACTTGTTATTGACTATTTGGCCAATCAGAAATCAGATCAAATTTGCTTACAAAACAATAAACCTTTACACATCAATAGGTTACACAAATAAAAGATGTTTTTAATTATTCCTCCAGGTTACAGCATTTAAATTTTTCAGTGTAAATTAATGTGACAATGTTTTTGTATTATTTACTGATAGCACCACCCCCCCTTTCCTTATTAATCGCAGCAAGATTATTTAGCACTTTTCAGCTATAGACCAAGCTGTGACAAGTAATGGTCATTTGCAGACCATTGTTAAAGTATTATTTTTTACTCATCATATTTTCTGCCACCCCCTTTAAGTTTAGTAACATTCTATAAGGTAATAATTGCTGGATTTTATTAATAAGCCAGTCTGGTAACCAGCCTTTAGGATCTGCATAAAAAATTAATTCTACTTTTGTTTTATTATTATTTAATGATAAAAGCGTGTATTGGCTTTCAATCATATCTGCCCGCACTATTCCATTCTGCGCTGGCATTAGTTCATCTTCTACAACATTCATTAAAAATACTATTTTTTTATCATCTTCATACAGTAATCGGTGACGATAAATAAAATCTCTATCAGACGCAGGCCATGGTGCAGTGAAGTGACTGTACTCTAATTTTTCAGTAATAGAATATTTATTTAATATGCGTGACTCCTCAAGAAACGGTACCCACTTTTTTCTATTCGAAACATCATCCAGAATTGATCGAATCACGGCCATATTGGCATCAATAACAACCTGGGTTTTTACTTTTATTATGTCAGACCCATCAATATCTCTACTATAAACAACAACACCATCCTCCTCCTTAATTTTTTCCCAGGGCTGACTGGCTTCATCAGAAATCACCTCTAATGAAATCATACATATATTCAGCATTAATACTAAAACGGCAATCGATATTTTCTTCATAACAAAAAAACCTTCAACTGTCTTCACTAAATAAAAACCATGTTGTTCCTGACAACACCTTCTTCATAGCCATATACAAATCATATTTTCTGCTAATATCAATAGAAACAAAACTTCTTAAATATTTACTACTAGCGTAACGATTTTGTGGGTGCTTTATGTTATTACAATTAGTTAGATTAATAAATTTAGCTCAATCAAAGCACTGTTTGCTCTGCCACCTTCCAAAAATTATCATACTATTTTTTCTACAATTATTTTTTATTTCTGCAGCTCTTTCTCAAGAACAAATGGACGATGCACCTCAGCTTAATCTAAGCGAACAGCTTTTGAATTATTTAATCGACGGCGCCAGTATAACTGCAGGCATTGGCGGCAGGTCAATATCGACTGATGTGACTCGACAGGGAACAGACGATCATGGAAAAATGATTGAAAATATTGAGGATGCACTCTTTCTTACTTATAACACCAAAGCTAGCTATTTTGGAAAATCTAATGCTGGCTATGCCTGGTTATTTAACCTGTCAACATTTAACCTGAAAGAGCAGGAGCTTGCCAACAATCAAACCGTTAATTTAGGTACTGAAGTAGAGGGATACTTTGCTTATGCAGTACCCACATTTTTTTATAACATCGGCGATCGCTACCGCGGTCACTTCTTAAGAACAGGTATTGGCTTAGGGATAGGAATTGCTGATTTTAAAGGTGATGTTATTCTAACTGAATCTCTTCAAATCAATGATCGCATAGATATTTCTAACGGAGCCTCAAATGTTTTTTTCGCTCTGGGTTTATTTATCGATTATCAATGGAATAATTTTACTATCCGCCTGGCATCAGCGGGTCCTAACATTAACTATAATGGTTATAAAATAAATATTGCCGATTCTAGCGTCATGCTTGGCCTTACATATTATCTTGATAACTAGAAAATTGTCGCTAAAACACAATAGCCTGGCCTAATCAATTACTTCTAGCACCAACATCCTGTTAACCCTATTCTGTGCTAGATCTATTAATAATAATTTTGACAACATCACCCGGATAAATACGATGCGGGTTTTTTATATGACTAGCTTTTGCCAATTCGGGATAACGATGTGGATTATCTAAATAACGTCGCGTGATATGCCACAGGGTATCGCCCTTTACAACGATATGGGTAAATGTCTGCACACCTTGTTCATACTCGCCCTCCCGCTGATCCTGCACAGGTTCAAAACTGGTAATAGCATACTGGTTTGAATCTGATTGTTCATTAACATACAACTCGAAAACACGTACCCTTGCTGATGGTGCTGGTGTTGATTCAATTTCTTCAGCAACTTCATTCAATAACTCATTTCCTGATGATTCATTTTCATTTGACTCAAACTCAGTATGATCTGTAGTGATTATTGCCCTTTCTGTTGGCGTGATTGATCTCACCGGTATGCCTGGTTCTCGTAAATTTATTACTTTATTAGAACGCTTTGATTCCAGAACAGAACTGGCATTTATCAGATAGATACTGGCCAAACCTATAATAATCAATACTAATAGTGCAACAGCCATCATCAAGAATTCATTACTTTTATTTTCTTGCTGACTTTCACCAGATCCTGCATAGTCATCATAATGAATTCGATGAGAGCCATATGGCCTCTTATCGTGCTGCACGTAGCTAACCGATTCACTGCTTGTGCGTACATTATTTGTTATCTGACTATCAAATAAATTCTCTTCTTGCGCACTAGTATCATGCTTGCTGTTATAGCTATTTTCTATACTATCAGTTTCAACAATCTCGTCAGCAATATCTATAGACTCAGGAGTTTGTGCAACATCAACAACTTCTATAGGCTCCGCTTTATCACTACTATCGCTCTCAGTAACTTCCTCTATCTCTAAATTATCCACCTCTTCTTCGGTATCTATTGATGTTGCTTTGCTTTCATCCGAACTAACCATCCAGCTTAAATCTGAACTATCGCATTCATACAGTCGTTGAAAACTGGTTTGCAGAATTATTTTTTCATCTCGCGTCAAAAAATTTGAGTACGCCCTGCGCTCATTAAAATCAAAACCAGCACTACTTTCAAATCCATTAAGATCTACAATATCAATGGCCTGGTCCACCCAGAATCCTTTGAGTTCATCATCTACTGTGGCCAGGATGATATGGCTTTCTTTCTCCTGAAGGGTAAATGGTAGACCAAATTTATTATGCATACTAAGCACAGTCACCGTTCTTCCATTGCGGTCAAAACAACCTACCACTACATTGCCGCTAAGAGGTACATGAATCATTTTTGGCGGTGAAACTATGGCTTCCACCTCAAGCACAGAGACACAAAAACGCAGCTGACCCACCTCAAATTCAAGATGGACACCATCATTAGATAATGCCTGCTGTTGGTTCTTTTTTTCCACTGTTAGATTACTTGCATTCTTTTCATGCCCTTATTAACAGACAGCATGATTAGACAATAGTATGCTCCTAAAAATAACGACTAATTTTTTTCACTCTATTTTTAAAAAACTTTGTTTTAGTCACTGGATTATGCTTAACCGGAGCAGGCAACGCTGCCGCCAGTTGAATAGCCTGCCTTGTTGATAGCCGTGAAGCAGAAACACCCCAATAGTGTCTAGCTGCAGCTTCAACACCATATATACCTCGACCAAATTCAGCCACATTCAAATACAGCTCCAGAATTCTTTTTTTGGTTAAATTTCTTTCCATACCGATAGTCAGCACTAACTCATGCCACTTACGAAAAGGATTCCTGGAAGCACTAAGAAAAATATTTTTTACCGTTTGTTGAGAAATAGTACTACCACCATAAACAAAACGCTTTTCTGACAGGTTATATTCCATTGCAGCCTGTAAAGCTTCCAGATCAATACCCGAATGTGAATAAAATCCGGCATCCTCAGCCACAACAAGTGCACGAATCATATTTTTAGATATTTTATTGATCGGCTTCTGCTTCCATTGCAAACTTGGCCAGTCTCGATGACGATATTGTTCTGAAATATAATGACGAATAAAATTAGATTGCTGAATGGGCCCTTCCTGATATAGCTGCCAATTTGGCCATATCCCAATCAAATAGCCCGCGTCCATAATAAAAACAAGTATTAACAATCTAAAACTCAGACGCATAAAGCGTATGAATTTTCTTGTTCTTATAAAATAACCAAACTCTATTCCTAACGACGCAAGCGACATAACATTTCTACAAATACTTTTATTATGTAGCTTATAAACCAGTATCAGGCAAAATGCTTAAATTTTACAACATAGCAATAAATATCAACCTGTTACCTATGTTTGAAATAGTCATACGATACGAGACGAGATAATAACTATTTATTCACAGTCATCGGGATTGGGCTCTTCACCATAATCGATAGTGAGCTCTTCACCTTCCTTGATATCCTTAATGGCGTATAAGTCAAAACCATTAAATTCAGCATGGGGTGTTTTATGGTGGTTGAGATAGCGTAAGATATTCTGGCCGTTGCGGCCAATCCATGTTCCATCTTCCTCTTCAACCCATAAAACGTGACTACCGTTATCGATTGCATTACAACCTTTTTCAGGGCCTTCGGGGCCATCGTAGGTCCCCATGTATTTGCCTTTTTTTATTGAAACCCGAGCATACAGGCCTTTGCCATGTATGTTCGAATCGTCAACATAATACAGAGCTTCTAGCTCTTCATCTTCCAGCATGAATCCTTCCAGAAATTTGTATTAATGGCCGCAACCACCAGCAGCATGCACATGACCATGCTCCAGTTCTTCCTCGGTGGCATCTCTAACTTCAATAATTTTTACATCAAAATTCAGCTCCATTCCAGCTAAAGGATGATTACCATCTACAACGATTGCTTCGTCTTTAATTTCTGCCACAGTTACCATCAGGTCTTCGCCATTAGGGCCCTGTGCGTGAAACTGCATACCGACTTTAATTTCAGCATCAGACTCAAACATTTCTTTTGGCACTTCCTGCATGTGGTCTTCTGAACGAACACCATAAGCTTCTTCAGGAGCCACTTTGACATTCAGCTCTTCACCAGCAACCTTGCCTGTTAGTGCGGTTTCTAGACCAGGGATAATGTTGAGCGCGCCATGCAAATACACAAAGCTGCCATCTTCAGATTTATCCAGAATGTTACCTTCATTGTCTTTTAACGTGTAATGGAGGGTTGCAACCTTGTTGTTTTCGATTTGCATTACGTATATCCGAGTATTTTATTTAAGAGGGAACGAATTTTATCAGAATTGGCCTGCAATCGGTAGCAAGCATGTATTTGGCCACAGCAAAATTTATAGTCAGCCATAAAAAACGGGGCCTTTCGGCCCCGAATCATTACCAGGAGGAGTGGGACAGGCACAAGCCAATACGCCAAACCCCACCCGATATACGGTACAATAGGACGCTAAATATCCCTTGACATAGGTCATACTAAATCTAGATATCACTATTCGCCACTTTAACCATTATTTTTAATACAACTAACTACTATGATTGAACGCACCACTGAAACCATCCTTTACGCCAGTCGCTGGTTACTTGCCCCCATTTATCTGGGACTGAGCCTCGGACTGATCATTTTAGGCGTCAAATTTTTTCAGGAAATTATTCATGTTGTACCATTGCTCTTCAGCATGAAAGAAACTGAGGTTGTATTGCTTATTCTCAGCCTGATCGATATTGCACTAGTTGGTGGCCTGCTGGTCATGGTCATGCTCAGCGGTTACGAAAATTTTGTTTCCGCCATTGATATTAAAGAAGGCGATGAAAAACTGGGCTGGTTAGGCAAGATGGATGCCGGATCTCTAAAGCAAAAAGTAGCTGCCTCCATTGTTGCCATTTCTTCAATTCATTTACTCAAGGCATTTATGAATGCTGATCACATCGAAAATGAGAAGCTCATGTGGTACGTACTGATTCATTTAACTTTTGTATTATCCGCACTGGGTATGGCCGTTGTTGACAAGATGAACCAACATTAACTATCCAGGCTATGCACGGCATTATTCCACCCGATCCTGAGTCGAATGTTTCCAATATGGAATTTGCCGTGGTTTATGTGCCACGCCGATGCCGTAATCGTTTTTCTGCCGGCTGTGTGCAGATTATGCCTACAGCCGCTGCCGCTTTAGATGGCGCAGACCCTGATAAAAAACGCTACGCAGCCAGGGTTAGCGGCCCATCAAAATCATCAGAAGGCCAATCTATCTATTACTTACTGGAATGGCTGGAGCCGTACACAAATTAAAGCTTTCTCAGGCCGAAAACCGCACTCCTGCTTCACGTAATGTCTCCAGACTTTCTTCTGCCACTTCACGTACATCCTTGCTACTGTCCTCGAGCATCATTTTTATTGCAGGAATGGCCTGCTGATTTTCACTGAGCGAAAGGTAATGACAAACATCAGCACGCACTCTTTCATCATGATGTCCGGCAATTTCGGCCAGAGATGAAATGTATGGCTCAAACCATTCTGTCGCCGCATATTCTTCCATAACTACGCCAATACCCAGTCGAATATTTATTTTAGCCTCAGCATCTCCCAGTAGATTCAGCACATGTAGTATTAATTCATGCTGACCCTCTATCAGTGACAGCAGCTTATTTACCCTGCCCTCTAACAGTTCTTCTGATATATGAGCCAAAGCACCGGCATCACTGGTCGCCTGCCGAGCCTTCTCCTGAAACTCCTTTTTGCTATGCAGGCCCTCCAGTTCAAACCAGCCAATCTTCACCCAGGGTACAGACCTGATACCTAACTTTTCCGCCACTTCTGGCTTTTTTTCTATATTAATAATTTCTAACGAATCCAGCTCACCCTGCTTTACCATTGCTGACAAAGACTGAATAACACCCGCACAATGTGGGCATTGACTGGTAACCAGTAAAACAGCATCAACTGATTGTGAGTCAGACATATAAACCCTTAAATATTCTTTTGTAAAAACAGGCTAATTGCATGACAATGATCATAAGTGAATTTAATTTATCATTCTATGCTCTATGTTATGAAATTGTTCTTATACGTGCTCTCATTTGGCCTCCTGTCTAATATCGCCCTGGCGAAGAACGACATTGGTAATCTTGATTTCAATGATGCCCCCCTGTCACAAAATATCAGCTATCCATCATGGTTTAAAAAATCATCCGGCTATTTACATGACGACCTGCAGGAAGCTCTCGATGCTAATAAGAAGGGTTTGATCGTGTATTTTGGACAGGAACGCTGTAGCTACTGCGAGCAGTTCTTCAAACAAAGCCTGGGCAGACGCGATATAGAGCATTACCTGCGTAAAAATTATGACATCATCAATATCAACATCTGGAGCAATTTAGACATTGTCGATACTGATGGTAAAGAATATACAGAACGTGATCTTTCTATCCACTACAACACCAATTTTACACCTTCCCTGGTTTTTTATGACAGAAAGGGAAAGCCTATCTTCAGGCTACGCGGTTATTACACACCCTATAAATTTAGAGCTGCTCTAAAATATGTGGCTGAAGAATTTTATTTAAAGGAAACTTTCCGTGATTATCTCGCCCGAGCGGAAAAGGGACTATTCTTTCTCACTGAAGGACTCAATGAAAGAGATTTCTTTAAAGAGCCGCCTTTCGACCTTAAGGCCATAACTAGTAAAAACAAACTCCCTTTAATGGTTTCATTCGAGCAGGGCAACTGTCATGCCTGCGACCTTTTACACAGCTCACCGCTAAATAAAGAGAAAACACTCAATCAGCTTGAAAAAATGAATAGCATTCAGCTAAATATGTGGTCAGACACGCCAGTTATTACCCCCGATGGCTATACTACCACTGCTAAAAAATGGGCCAAACAACTCGGCCTGTTTTATGCGCCAACGTTGATTTTTTTTGATAGCAAAGGTAAGGAAATTATTAGAATTGATTCGGTAGTAAAATTTTATCGCCTACTGGGTGTACTAAAATATATCAATGAGGGTGGTTACTTAACTGAGAAAAACTATCAATCATGGCAACTTAAACAGCGTAAAACCAAATAACTTCACAACGGCCATAAAGAAAATTACTTACCTCTTACCCTTACGCAACATTCACATTTTTTACGGATGAATTTCATTTAAAACCATGCCCCTTACTAAACTTAAAAATATCATTCATAACAAACTATGGCTGGTGGATTTGGACCAACTACCAAAATGGCAACGCCTCAGCATAATACTACTACGTATTTTTCAGGCTGTGATCCGTGACCTGTCTGATGGTTTGCCTACGTTACGCGCCATGAGCCTGGTTTACACTACATTACTTTCTATGATCCCTGTACTTGCCGTGGGCTTTTCAATATTAAAGGGTTTTGGCCTGCATAATCAGATCGAACCCCTGCTTGTACATGTACTTTCACCACTGGGTGAACAGGGCAGCCACATTGCAAAACAGGTTATAGAGTTTGTCGACAATATTGATGTTGGCCTTTTAGGAATTATGGGTATCGCACTTCTGTTTTACACCATCATCACACTGATACATAAAATAGAATACGCTTTTAATTTCACCTGGCACATCACTGAATATCGTGGCCTGGCTCAACGTATTAGCGACTATCTTAGCGTGATAATGATTGGCCCCATCCTGGTTTTCTCCGCACTCGCCATTACTGCCGCCATTACCAGCTCAACACTAATTAATAAGCTATCAAGCATTGAACCTTTTGATTTTATTTTTACCAGTGCTGGCAACTTGTTACCTTATGTTTTGGTTATTGCTGCTTTTACTCTTATTTACCTGTTAGTACCCAATACCAAAGTTAAATTTCAATCAGCTTTAACCGGTGCAGTTATCGCTGGAATTTTATGGGAAAGCACCGGCTGGTTATTTGCGTCTTTTGTCGCCAGCTCCAGTAACTACACCGTAGTCTATTCCAGTTTTGCCATACTCGTACTGTTTCTTATCTGGCTTTATTTAAGCTGGCTTATATTATTGATTGGCGCAGCCATTTCTTACTATCACCAGCATCCTGATAAAATCCTGTCCAGCCAGAACCTTGCCAGCCTGAGCAATCGCATGAAAGAAAAAACGGCATTACTTATCATGTACCACATCGCCAAACACTTCCATGAAAATAAAGAACCATGGACATCGAGCGAACTATCTGATGAATTAAATATAGCCAACGAAGTCTGCTCAGAAATACTACACGCTCTGGAGAGAAAAAACTTATTAAGCATGCGCAAGGACAGGGACACCTCCTATTTGCCCAGCCAGTCACTGGAAAATATTTATATTGCCCACATACTAAGCGCAATCAGAAGCCATTATGAATCGACAAACACCAATACTGAAAACATACACTCACAAACAGTCATTGATGATTTATGCGCTGATATTAATCAATGCCTTGAACAATCAATAAACCAACTTTCTCTACGTGATCTTATTACAGATAATCAATTAAAATAATGAGATCATGTCTATTTCATTCCAGGATAAAACCTCACTAGCAAGTAAAAACAACGCACTTGCTGGGCGTAGTGAGAAAATGTTAGTAGCTGATGCCCACTATGTTAATGGACATCCTCTGCAGCCACCATTTCCTGAAAATATGCAGACAGCTTTATTCGGTATGGGTTGTTTCTGGGGTGCAGAAAAAGTCTTCTGGCAACACGAAGGTGTCTATACAACAGCCGTCGGTTATGCCGCCGGCTTCACGCCAAACCCAACTTACCAGGAAGTTTGCTCTGGCATGACATCACATAATGAAGTGGTTTTTATCGTCTTCGACCCCACCATCATTAGCTACAAAACTTTATTAAAAATATTCTGGCAAGCGCACGATCCAACCCAGGGCATGCAGCAAGGTAATGACCGTGGCACACAATACCGTTCGGGAATTTACACTTACTCAGACGAACAACTAAAGCAGGCAGAGGCCAGTCGTGAGCTTTATCAACAAACCTTATTCTCTGCTGGCTTTGAGAAAATCACCACAGAAATTATTGGCGCTGATGAATTTTATTATGCTGAAGATTATCATCAGCAATATTTAGCCAAAAATGCCAATGGTTATTGTGGGCTAGGTGGTACTGGTATCGCTTATCCTGAATAAAAAAATTCAGCGCAATGCTCTCCATTCGGCATGCTGTTCAATCAACGTTAATGCCTGCGCTAATAGATCTTTACCCGGCGGCCTCTGATGCCAGGTAGAAGCACCTGAGGGATGTGGCAGGGGAATAATCTCAACCACTCTGCCATTAATTTCCTTTTTAAACGATTGTCCAATCACATCGACCAGTTTATCAACTTCAATAAATTGTGAGATGGCGAGCTTACCTACAGGAATTATTAATTCGGGCTGCAGCAATTCAAACTCGTTTTCCAGCCAGGGCCTGCATTGTGCAATTTCTTCTTTACTCGGCACGCGGTCACCGCCTTTCGCTTTCTTACCGGGGAAGCAACGGCAGACTGCTGCAATATAAATTTTCTGCCTGAAATGCTCTTCACTCATACCTATCGATGAAAACCATTTGAACAAAGTTTTGCCCGCTGTCCAGCCAAAGGGTCGACCCAGTTCGCCTTCGTGATCACCCGGCGCCTGGCCAACCAGAATTATTTTTGAATTAACAGGGATACCGGTAATTACCGGTGGAATCATATCGGGACATTTTCGACAGGCACGTAATTTGTGTTGGTGCTTTTTTATGTTCATTGGGTTTGATTATTGGGATGAGCGCAGCTTTTTTGCCTAGCCTACATGTCTTTGAAAAAAGAAACTCCGATTATTCAGCACGATCATTATCGTCAGTATAAGTAATAAACCCGTTTGAATAATTTTACTATCTGGATGTGTGGCAAATATCTCGTTGAAGAATCCTGCTGTAATGTGAAAGATGGTTACAATAACAATATTGCGACCTGTCTTGTAGTACAACCAGTTCATCAGTAAAACAAAAGGAACAACGCTGACCAGAAAATTAACACCGTATACCCAGCTAGTCTCAACAATATTACTTTGATAATAGTCACGTATACTGCCAAGTGGCATATGCCATACCCCCCAAAAAACACCAAAGAGCAAAGACGTTTTAAACAAATTCATTCTATTTCTCAGACAATCAGTTCCATACGAATGCCATCCCAGTTCTTCAATAATGGGCGCAATGATCAGCATAAACCATACTGGAAAGATTCCTGAAGTAAATGTGAACTCTCCACTGATAACAAACTGAGACGAACTGTATCCAAAAAGAAGCGAAATAGCCTGGGCCAGCAATATACTCACAGGCATCAGACAACAGGCGATAACAATATAGATCGGCTTCACAGACTTGAAATTAAACAACCTACCATAAACATCAGCACGTAATTCAGGATCTTTCCTGATAAGCCAATACGAAGCGCCAACCGGACCCAGTAACCCGAAAAATGCGACAACACTCGCCATTTCCAGATAGTGGTTAGAATGGGGTGTGATGTGACTGATAAATCCAGCAAGAAACCAGAATGCCCAGGGGATAATTGTAGCTAGACTGTAGAATAGAATTGGGTGTTTGTAGTTTTTGATCATCTGAGATACGCGTGGGCAAAAAATCTTGCCCACCCTACATGGCTAGTATTTTTATTTAAGCTTTTCCAAAACCCCGGCAGCCACCAACTCTGAAGATTGCGGGTTCTGCCCAGTAATTAAATTACCATCAGTTACAGCATAAGGATGCCAATCATCCGCTTTTGAATAGTTTGCACCTTTACTCTGCAATTCATCTTCGAGCAAAAAAGGGACGATTTCAGTGAGTTGCACGGCAGCTTCTTCGCTATTACTAAAACCGGTAACAGATTTATTTTTGATCAGGGCTGTGCCGTCTGTGTTTTTGGTATTTTGAAATACTGCGGGTGCGTGACAAACGGCGGCAACGGGTTTACCAGATGCATACATCTTTTCAATCAGTTCGATTGAGTTTTTATCTTCACTTAAATCCCAGAGCGGACCATGTCCACCGGGGTAAAACACAGCATCGTAATCATCGGTATTAATCTCGCTCAGTTTTACGGTATTACTTAATATGGCATTGGCTTCATCATCATTTTTGAAACGTTCCGTTGCCGCAGTTTGAAAATCAGGCTCATCACTTTTTGGATCAAGCGGCGGTTGCCCACCTTTGGGTGAAGCTAACGTGATATCTGCACCAGCATCTTTGAATACATAATAAGGCGAAGCAAACTCTTCTAACCAGAAACCAGTTTTTTGACCGGTGTCACCGAGTTTGTCGTGAGAAGTCAGTACCATAAGAATTTTCATTGGGTTTACCTTGTGTTGGATTGTTTAGTATACGCGAGGGCAAATAAACTGACCCTTGCTTCGTGACTGATCCAGTTTAACGTATTGTTGAGTTTTTTAACTTTATTGTTTGTAATGTTATATCTTGTTTTAGTGGCGTAGGTACCAGTTTTAAAAAAATACAAAGTTTTTTGTCATCCTGAGGCACGAAGGATCTTGCCTGATAAAGTAAAAAAACGAGATCCTTCGTACCTCAGGATGACTGCGCTACGGCCCTGATGAAGTGGAGCGGAATCCGGGGAATGTTTTTAAGTCATCTCACGATTAGCTACAGTTATATTATGTCGCTCCTGAATTCTTTCAGTTGCAACCGAAAGAGGTTCAATGCCAATCTCTTTACGTAACATTTCAACTTGTTCTGGTTTTTCTATAGGGAGCGGGTACGCAATACCATTCTTGTCAATATCGTGCTGAGTGCCATATATTTGTGACCTGTTTGACATGATAAGAACCCTGTCTTGAAGATAAGCAAAACACCAGCCTTCTGCTTCACCATGATTTATCGCATCTTTTAATAAAGGCAAACATTCGTCCATGAATTTAGTATCTAATACCGCATGCTGAACAATTAACCATGCTGCTTTAGAACCCTCTTTACCTACCAAACTAAAACCCGGCCAACCGAATTTATTAATTATTTCCTTGATGCG
>Ga0224511_10001916_pt1 | contig 13355 bp, 8 predicted proteins | sample SF_May12_sed_USG_2_FD_169988 | JGI IMG/M metagenome (GOLD analysis project Ga0224511, IMG submission 169988) | Sediment microbial communities from San Francisco Bay, California, United States - SF_May12_sed_USGS_8_1 | ecosystem: Environmental > Aquatic > Marine > Sediment | place: USA...
TAAATAAAATTAAAGGGAAGTAATTTTACATCTTATTACCTCCCTTGAATATGAATAAAATGAAAATTTTCAATCTTGTTTATAAAATCAAAAATCCAAAAACTGAGAAAAGTTGTGCGGTGGATCTTCTTAAAATGCCATATATTTAAATAAAAAAGGTTTATAAAATCTCTTCCTAGCTGCAAATATGTGAATCCATTAGGATGGTCATACGTTAAACACAAGTGCAATTATCACAGGAGACAATCAGTGCTATTTAAAGGGTTTCAAAGCATTAAGACACATGCTACTTTCTCTTAAATCACCGATTGGCCAGACAATGCAAAATCAATTAACAAACACGAAGAACCGCGGTAATGGAAATTAGTAATAAGTCAGTGGCAATAAATGATAAAATGCATGTCTGCATAGTCAGATACTTTACTGAAGAATTAGAAATTGAATACTTAACCTTCTAACCCAGCATGACCTAAATAGTAAGAATATTAACGTTGTAATTAGAGTGTGTCCTTTCGAAGTCCGCGATAGGAGGATGTAAATGTAGCGTTTGAATACATAGTTTTGGTGCATTGGCAGTCAACATGTTAACCAGTACATATCGTGTTTACATTTAGTTGTTGGTGCATTTAACAAGATGTTATAAGTTGATTCTTTTTGACGATATAACACCATTTTTATTGATATATTAACAAAAAAGTTGGTAAAAAGATCGTTTACCTGCCATTGAATACGTATCGTTAGGTCAAAATGCATGGTGCGTAATTTTCTTTATATTTTAATATAGAAATGCAGTTACATAAACATTAAATATAAATGTAATTAACACACACATGTATTTTTTACATAAATGATGTTGTTGTCGCTGTTTTGTAAAGATCAGTTTAGTCAGTATTTTTTTTTTTAAAAACAGTGCGTAGATCAAATCCCAACAAAACTATAAGGATTTTTTAAACTGATGAAAGGGAAAGCCCTCAGGAAGCATAGCCTGCACGAGAAAACAGCAGCCTCGGTTTTATTGAAGCTGTTAATTAGTGGTAATAAAGGATGCCACACCACTGACGCCCCCTAGCGCATGAGCGAAACTCGATTGTCAAAAGTAAACAACATACAATTCATGATCCCTGAGGACCAGAAAAATATGATTATTAAAAGACTATTTCAGAGCGAAGGACTGTGTTGGTTAAAAATCACTCAAGACAATGTGTTCATATGTTAATTTAATGACTATTGCATTTTTAAGAGGTCTGTGGTATGACTGTGTTAGTAAGTCGATCAAACAGCCAAACTCCACACGTAAAGTGTGTATATAAGGAAACACCCTAATCAGTATATAGCAAGCGAATCCTGACACCATGTCAAAAGCAATAGGCAGTCGATTAACAAAGTTGATGGATCCGTCGCGTTTAGTTTCCATTAACAAGAAACATTCGAGCAATTTAAAAAGATAAGTATTTAGGAACTTGTTATATGCTTAATTTGGTCATGAGTACCATGTCATTCAATATAATCAGATTATGTAAGACAATTTTGAAGTGAACATTGTGTACATTGTACAGTGTACATTGACATTTACAAGTGTTAAACAACGTTGGTAGTACTTGGCAATAGACCTGTGACCTAAATAGTGACATTAAATATCAGTAAATACAATTTTAGACATTAGTATATGAATATTTGATTCTGAAAAACATGTTTACATTAAACATAGTAGTGTTGCTTGCGATTTAATTATTTTGCCTAAAATGATCAGATAGAGGTGGGTACAAAACATATTGAAAACATTTTATTATCTAGATATATATCTAGATGCTCAAAAAATAAATAATGAAAAATAAATTACAATTTACGGTAAATACTGATCAAGTTATGTTCAGTGGAAATATCTATTATTATTGACCCCTTAATCCAAGGGATAAAGTTGACAAAATCGTTGGTAAAACATTGTTTATCTTTGCATAATATACTGCGTAAGTAACGCAATAGCCGTTATGTATAGTGGGAATATCCTAATGGCAGAAATATTACAAGCTTCTATAAGTATATTCATCACCTGCATCACCAAACAAGGCGTCAAATTATAATACATGTACTTTTTGGAATCAAACTGATGAACAGGAAAGCCCTAAGAAAGCATAGCCTGCTCAAAAGCTATTCACTTCTGCATGTTCTGTAATGTCACGCAACCTTCCTTTGAGAGAAGAACATGGTTTGAGTTAATTTGTTGTGTTTGTTTAGTGTTTGATTGGTTGGTTGGTCGGTCGGTTGGCTAGGTTAACGTCGTTGTCAACACTTAATAGACCACGCCATTGCGGTCAGGCCTCCTAACCAGCTTCCGTGATTTCACAAGTACTCTTGTCCTTTTTCTCAAATGGTTAAGAGAAATTTAACGTATATATTTTTTGTTATAAAACAATTATTTGAATATACAAACACATGCATTCTTATATTTAAATATACAAACAAAATATAATATACAAACAAAGACTTTCAAAGTGTCTAGTTGCGGTTATATGAAAATTCGGTTTTAACTATAAATTGCCAACTATAATAAACCCCTTGCATCGGTGGTGTCCATCGACTTTGTCATTGCTATTATTTTTGTGTTTTTTCTGTAAAGACTGACAATTAAGTTCGCACCAGAATCGATCAGGTTTTGTGATATATTATTTTTCTAATCAATCTGCTTATTGTGTTTCAATTATGCCCACCCAATTATAGGGCAATCTTTCAATACTGACAATTATATGCTACAAAACATTTTCAATTTAGGTTTAAAGGATTCATTATAACCTTTCTGCAGTCATCAATCGGAGAAACACATTGCAGATCAAAAGGAGTAAAAATGTGATGAAAAAAACATATTTTTATTATTTTGTCAACACGTGCTACAAACATACTAGCAATGGCGTATCTTGTATATTATATATAATTTGTTTATATAATAAAATATAGAAATATAATTCTTCAGGTTTACCTTTTCCTTGGTGTGATACAGGTAGTTCTTTTGATGAGCGGCGATCTGCTAAATAAAGGTCATTAAAATAATTTAAGTACTGGTTAGGTCATAAACGAAATTCGTCCGCCGTTGCCCACTACCTTAGAATTAAATAAGTGTCCATTATTATGTTTAGCCACCTTAGCCTCGAAGAAAAGGTGTAACTTAATAGTTTTGCCCTGGTGGAAAATGGCGTAAAATTATGTAACAGTAGGATGGTAGGACATTTTTGGTGCAAACAGGATAGAGAAGACATCTCGGGTTCACATGTTTCGTCTTAGAAAGACCCTATTTACGCCGTGTTAATTTAAGACTTTGCTTTGGGAATCGTGTTACACCAGAAGCTTTTAAGGTGTCAACTAAAGTCTTTATAATACCGAATTTGAATTTTGTTTCTATAGACTAATACAGCACATTCTCAAGAGATGTTAGCATCCTGTAATGGCTTTGGGTAATGATGTGTTGTGTTCAGACAGGTTCCATTGGTCTTTGCATACAGGTTGCATTAAAAAGAATGCAATATTTTACTGACGACAGAAATAAGAATAATATTTATTGCATATATAAATATGTTTATATAAGCCAAGTTGTTGTGATTTTAACATCGAATGTCAAACATAATAAAAATATTATAGCCAAATGAAAACGAAACAAGTTTGTGTTTCAACAAAATGTTTGGGATTATGGAGTACAATACCATGCCGTGTTTTCCAAACATAGAAATGGTAATGTTTTAAAAAGGTTTATCTTTATTTTTAGTGAATTGAAAGTACCGGAAATGCAGAACTACTGTATAGCCTACTTTAATTATAATCTCCATGGGTAAATGTTAAGAATTAGATCTATGCAATGTCCGAGAAATTACATTGTATTCGAGCAAATATAGTAAGAGACTAGAGAATGGCGTCGATTTTAAAGGAGATATGGCTTCTATTCCTTAACTTTATGCCGTTAAGCCACTGTTCTGAATATTCCAAACGTACAGAACATGTCTGTAGTTTGTAGATAAGTATCAACTAAACGAAAATTTAATGTTATATATGTTCAGGTTTGTAGCGTAGGGAAATTTTATATTACTCGACTTATACAAAACACCGATGAGTGTCAAGAAATTTAAGATTTACTGGTGTTTCGTTATTACTAAAGTTCAAGACTTGAGGCTTTGTGGGTTTTGCCTTCCAATGACAAATTATACGGAAGGAAATAACTATATCGTTTGATTGGATGACTAGGGCGACTGAATAGCTACAACTTTAAAATATTTTGACCGCACAGTCTAGATTGTCATTTAAAATATGATTACTGCTTACATTACATTTATTTTACCCTTGACATTGTAATTCGATGTTACAAAATCAACATTTAAATAAATATGTATACACCCCTGAAATTAAATATCTTTCTGCGCAAAACATCTTTTTTGAAAGCAATATTGTAAACCTTACATAAATCAGGGAAATCGTGGACAACAAATAACGACGAAGTATATTAAAGGATTTTTTTGTTTTAAGTAACAATTTGTTTTATGGTATTTAAAATGTAACACACCATGTTCTTCATAACTGAAGTACAGATGAGCACAGAAGCATTAAGTCATAAATAAAAGACGACGAACGCAAAACCCATACAATATGCATAGGCTTAAGTGATTGTAAAGTGAAAGTCGCAATTGAAATGTAGGACAATTGAGCATCGACAACAACATTTTGACAAAGTGTAATAGTTTTTTCAAAAGTAAGGTTAACATGAAACCTTGACAATATCCGCTGCAGCACTTGCTGGTTATCATTCCGTCAAGTTTTGTTAACATCGCATGTAAAAAGTAGGAGAGGTTGGGCACAGAAGAATTTTGTCATGGAAGGTGCGACAAAGGTCAGTAACTCCTTCAATAATGATGCAAACACACAACAACATTTGGTGTTATTAAGTTTGTGGAGGCATTGTCATAAAAAAATCAACAACGAGTGATCGAATCGAACGCAAAACCCTAATAATTGACTACCTACCCAGAGGTCGCTGGAAGTAGCTTTAATTCCTGGTTTCATTGTAGGTGTTTTAGTCGTGAAATGAGTTCTATATTTATATGGTCCCTGTCCGTAAAAACAAACAGGGCAGGGTATGTATGTTCAGGATTGGTTACCTATTTGTAAAACCTTTAAATGACTTTTGTCACCGAGGTCACACTATTCAAGTGCAAAATAATATCATTGAAATACTAAGGGTAATTATAAAGTTACAATAGAGATGTTAAAAGCGTTACGAACTATTACAGGCGAAGTAGACAGGATAAAGTATTATGGCCCCATGACAAAATAACCCACTCAACAAAATAGCCGGCACAACAAGAAATACACGGAACAAGGCGCAACAAACAACAACATAACATATTCTTAGTACTGTAAGTATTCATGATGTTGTTTTAAGCTGTCAACATTCGCTAATAACTTTTTATCTTTTTTGACGTTGATATATTTTTAACCATTCCAATTCAAGCACAAATTGCGTCAAACAATCTATAAAAGACGTATTCCTCTTGGAGACCTTAAGTGCGTAGATAAATATAGCATTACTTTTTACACATTAAAAGTATTCTCATCGCACTTATCATTTAAAGGACAAAATAACATTCTTGCCGTAAATATAACCCACGTTGGACTCAGGTGTGTACGCAAAAATGACTGCTTACTTTACAGTTCAAGTATCACACACGCGATAAAATACATGATGGAAATATGTACGTACGTATGTGGTTAGAGTCTTTAATCGTTTATTTTGTGTGTATTGTTTCATATATATAATGTTTTTATTTTATGGTCGTTATGGTCATGATATTTAAAGTTTATCACGCACACCATTACGTTAGAGGATCACATTTCAAATGATAGACATCTCTGGAATAAATTAAATTACAAAGTACTTTAAATCATTCTGGAATTTATATTTATTTTTTAAGCATGTTGGCTAAAACCGAGTTTTGCTCAATACATTTTTTATCCGTATACCACTTGTAATGATGTTACAGAAATACACCATAAGCTAGCAACCGAAAACGAAAAGGTCATCATCTGCATTGCTAACAAAGTGTGTGTTTAGGTCTCTGGAATAATAGATTGTATGTTGTTTACATTTAAAGAGTTTCCATTGTGCGCTAGGGGGCGACAGTTGCGTGGCATTTTAGAACTATTTGTGAACAGCTTCAATAAAACCGAGACTGCTAATTTCCTTATGCAGGCTATGCTTTACTAGGAGTTTCCCTATTTCGCATATTAATCTAACTTTCTACAGTGTTTAGTGCGTGTGTGGCGGCTGTAAAAATGTCGCTATATTATTGCGTTTTTTTTCTAGTCCTCTGGGAAGAAGTGAAACCTACTCAATAAATATGATAAACTGTCAAATATAGTCACCCATGCATGTTAAAATACTACAGAAAAAGTGCAATTGTTAAAAATGTGTGGCCCGCAAATTCGGTTTTGTTTATTTACGTTTCGACCCATTGCGTCGAAACAGTTAAATAGCTTGACTACATTCGTTACTCTCAGTTGACTCGGTGGTGCAGAGGTAACGCATCCGCTTTAGGTGCGACAGGTCCCTCGTTCAATTCCCGGCTCCGGCAAAGGTTTTGATGTTTAATGTTTTGTTTTGTTGTTGTTGTGTTTTTTACTTTTGTTGTCCTAAAACACATTTTTGTTACAAAATAGTGCAATTTATTTAGCAATATTAATATATTTTGTATAATTAACATATTGCAAGATTTGTGACCGATTATAGAGGTATAAAGATACAGACCTAGCATATTTAATGTCTTAATATATTGAATAATAATATATAGTGAACTACGACAACTTCCCCTGCACACTTTTCATTCGCATCACCCCATTCCAGCTTTTAAATGGGTCACAAATATAATACAACTTGAGAAAGTCTAGTCATAGTCATTTAGGGCATGCTGGGTCAGAAGGTTAATTATTTAGTTTCCAATTTGTCCGTTTCTCAAGTAGGTAGACATGCACTCAATCACCATAGTCTGTTGCCACTGAATTATTGCTGAAGTCCATTACCGCGTTTCCTTCAGGTGTTTCTTTATTCTTGTTCGTTGTCTGGTCCAACTGTGATGTATCAAAAAGCATTCTGTGATTTAATGGCTTGAAACCTTTCTAGAAGCATCGCGTCTCCCTTGTTAACTGCAAATATGTTTAAGTAATAATCAAGACGTACAATTCCTAGGGTAAGCGTGTTTTGTTCAAGTTACGTTTCATTAGTCAAAATAAAAGATCAAAAAACGAAATTTATTTTCATTCGATATCCATAACACACTAAAATGAATACACTACATGTAAAATTATATACAAGTTCAAAAGTTAAAATGGTTTAATTTTAGTGACAGTTGCAAATATCACACATCTCTTTTAGTATACAAAACTTTAAACAGTATGGCGACATTATATATGACTGACATTATAAGTTTTTCTAAAAATTATCACTATTCCCTTAGATCTGTTAAACACAATGATCTTGTTCTAAAAAAGAAACCCAACACACAATTTGTCAAGGATTCGTTTTCTTATTACAGTTTGTCAATATGGAATGAGATACTTTATATGCCTAAATGTTACCTTCGTTAAATATAAAGTTATTATTATTAATAAATTATAAAAAAGCATTCTCAAAAGTGTAAAGCAATATAACGAGCACGCCTTCCGTCAGTAGCCGGGACACAAAATCGTAACCCTACACTTATAAACGAGGCGCATTCTCAGGTAACGGAAATGTCCGTTAAGAACACATTACCTTATGCAATAACCGTCAACACTTATGAATGTGCTTCTTCAAAGATAAGGTAACTGTCAACACTTATGAATATGCTTCTTCAAAAGATAAGGTAACTGTCAACACTTATGAATATGCTACTTCAAAAGATAAGGGAACTGTCAACACTTATGAATATGCTTCTTTAAAAAAAAAGGTAACTGTCAACACTTATGAATATGTTTCTTTAAAGATAAAGTAACTGTCAACACTTAAGATTATGCTTTTTCAAAGATAAGGTAACTGTCAACATTTATGAATATGCTTCTTCAAAGATAAGGTTCATAGTGGTTTTATGTCCCAAAGTATATCGTTAACTAACCAACAAGTGAGATTAGCGCCGGGTGAATTGCATGAATAGTATACTATTAACCTTTGACAATAAAAAGTACATAATAAAATCATTGGTAGCTTTATTGCGACATCTACAGGTATTTAGTAGAATACTCGTGGCATAGTATATTATTTTTAACGTTAGTTGTGAGCACATTATTATAAGTGCGTGTGTTTTTCGCCAGCTCAATCGCGATTATATTTATTATACAACCACAATACTAGTTAATTAAGCACACCTTATGCATTTCCTTTAACCAGGGTAATTAGGTAAACACTAGTTTGGCATCATACCCCCCATCCAACCCGACCCGAAAAACAGTTGAGTGAAACTAGTAAAAACGATCGTATATTGGTTATTTTTTCTCTTTTACATCTACTAGTGTAAATCTAGGCCCAAGCTGACTTATGGGCATGATTCTCTCTCTCTGACTCTCGACTTGAGCTGTCTACCTCAAACTAAAACTGGCTCCTTTTTGCAAGCACCGGTAGCTTATCATCAGACCCCAAGCACCGCCTGCCGGTAGTGCGTCCTCCTACGCTTGTCAATGTGCTTGGAGCTATCGTGTACACCCTGAGAGCCCTGGGTCGATCACAGGAGTCCCCCTGACCTAGTTATATAGCCACGTGTACGAATTTTATAATGTTGAAAGTGGTTCACAATAGGATCAATCCTGTGTATTTTTATATAATGGAGCAAAGCCATTTAGGAGAATATATCGTTACAAGACTTTCATATATAATTTAATGAAAATTTGTAAACCCTAAGGCGAAGCCAATTTGAACACATGGACATAAGTTTCTTAATGTTGGAAGAGGACTTCTTGATGATGTCACATACAAAATATAAAATATCTGGCCATGCGATTTCAGACAAGAGGATTTTTGAAAATTGCATTTTTGAAACCTATTGTTGACACAGTGAACTACTTATGCAACCAACCGAAACCGTGAGAAAAACTTGTTTGTGTAGGGAACTATTGGCGATCTCTTCGTTTATAATGCTTTGGGGTCGTAACATTTAGGTGTTGCACTATACAATACTGTATTTGTATCAGTGTCCTAAAATGAATGCTTTGACATTTACTAGACGTATAATTTACCTTTATGATTAACGTTTCACGTGATGTAACGTCCTTTTTTAAATATGTTCTAGTATTTTTTTATTTCCTTTTCTGGCTCATTAAATGTCTTTTAAGTGAATTTGAAATTAGGGTTTTCTTTTGTTAAATATGATGCACAAAACATGACAACATCAATTTTATTTACATGCACATGGGAAATAGTTTATTCACAAGCAAAGGTAAAGGTAAAGGTACGGGTTTATAGTCTGTAATTACTGAACGTATTCAACCGACTTTCACATTTACCCCCCGATCACTGGATATAATTCGTCCGTTAACAGTCAGCGCCGTATGCAGCCACGGAACATTGGCTTATATTCCTCACAGGTACCCATTTATACACCTGGGTGGAGAGAAGCAATGCAGGCTTGATTTCTTGCTCAATGAAATTAGCGGCCTGACTGAGGCTCGAACCCGGGACCCCTCGATCCCTAAGCGAGCGCTCTACCACTGGACCACCGCTGCCTGCAACAAATTTATGAAGGATTCTGGCCAAAAGAACCATAATTTTTAATGTATAACATTCCTTAAATAATAAAACTTTCTTAATTGCTTTATTATAGGAAACAAACGCTGTTATGAATAAAAGATATTAAAACATTAGTTCAAAATAGTTACTCTTTTGCAATTGAAATCTGGTGGAAGTTTTTTTATAATGTACTGTAACAAATGTTTTTAAAAATTGCATTTTTGAAACCTATTGTTGACACAGTGAACTACTTATGCAACCAACCGAAACCGTGTGGCGGCTGTAAAAAGTCGCCCCGTACTACATCATTGTGTAGTCATATTTTTCTGGTCCTCAGGGATCATGGAGTGTACATGTATGTTGTTTACATTTAAAAATGGAGTTCTGCTCATGCGGGGGGCGTCAGTGGTGTGGCATCATTCATTACCACTGATGAACAGCTTCAATAAAACCGAGGCTGCTGTTTTCTCGTGCAGGCTATGCTTCCTGAAGGCTTTCCCTTTCATCAGTTAAGACTAGAAAAAGGGGCACACTAATAAAAATTGTTACAAAACAAAACATTTGTTTAACAGTTTATAGTTACATTTTATTCATGTAGAATTTAAAAAGTACTATTATTTAAATATATTTGTCTTTTAAAAATGTAAATGGAAATTACTCTTTTTTTACCTCCTTTTAATATGCAAAAACATCCAATCTGTTAAATCTTGTTTCAAAATTGATAACACAAATAATGGTAAAAATTTGCCTTGTAATATATCTTAAGCAGTCATATTCTTCTTAGGTTTATTTTTCTTCCGTATTGCTGCAAATGCGAGTCTTCTCCACAGTTTGTTATTATTAAGTGTAGGTATAAACAATCACAATATTATTCTCTAACGATTATTGTCTGGTAAAGGGCCGCTATCATGTCCTTTTTAATACTTAAGGCTTTTTGGGTATAATTAATTTTTATCTGTCGCTTTAACTAACCACACCTTTTGCAAACAATGAATATACACTTATTTCTTAAACCTATTTTGTATGTTAATTATTTCTTAAGTCTTGTTTGTGTATTTTGTGCAATTTTTTAATGTTACCTTCATCATGTGTTCGGCATCTTCGGACTTCACCGCTTAATAAAATACGTTCACCATACCTAAACAATGCGTGTTTGTTTTTATCAGCAAACAAAACTATTATTTTTAATTGTTTTAATTGCCGCAGCGTGTGTGGTTGACATCGCAGCATTGCTTCACGCGGAAAAGGCTTTGTCTTATTGAAATTGCAAACAGTTGTAGTGTTGGAAAACGGCGTTAATCAAACCACCCTTAGCTTTTAATACTTGGTGTTTTCTGAAATGTTAGAAGTTGGAGAATAATATAAAAGTAAGGCCGCTAATCCACGTTTCAGTATCTGGATCAGGATCCATGTCCGGAAGATTTTAATGCGGACGCCTTATTCTACGTTTTAGTATCCGTTTAACGTATCTGCCTATTTTTACCTTACTTTTAACTGTGCCTTAACATTATTGTTATAATTTAAAGGAAAACGCAACACCTTTTACCGAAAATGTGGTAACAAGTAAACTTTCTTATCTTATATTTATATTGTCCCATTGCAAGGGTACGATGTATTAGAGACCGACTATGGATTTCATATAGGAGAAAATATTCCAGTAAAATCTTTTTATCCCCTGATTTTGCCAAATGTCGTCCGCATCCGGATAAAATGGCTCACTGAGCGATGTTCAGGGGGGGTGGGGTACGCATCTTCTTGCATCACGCCGTCGGCCAAACTCCCCACAGTGATTACTTCCCTTGACAGTACATATAATCACTGCCACCAGCTATGTTTTTCGTCAAAATACTGACGAATAGTTTTTTTTTATTTTTTATTTTTTTCTGGATCTTTCTCCTAAAAATATAGTATCTTTACTTTCAACATATAAACTTATCATATCAAAAATAAAAAGTAACTTAAAATATGAAAAAATATGAAATTATGAAAGTAAAATTTCACCGTACTGTACAAAACTCAACGCACTATACTAAATACATACAGAAAACCAAACATGAATGATCAACTCCTCGCTGATTGTGCGTGTTTGCTTCACGTGATACTCTATTGTCACGTGAACCTTGCTGGAGGCAGAGATTAAAGTAGCAACGCGTGACGTAATCGCTGTGAGGAGATTGGCCGTCGGTTTGCATGTTAAGCATAGTGATTTTTTTAATTCAATCAATGCAAAATATATAGTTGTTTTAATTATTTAATAACGTAACTATTCGCGAGAGCAGCAAACCACAAAAAGTGTGCAATTTTAGGTTTTGTTACTGATTTTAGTCATAAAAAATACGTAGAAAATACACAAAACAACGTATCCTGCAACGTATTGAATTAATGCACAGTACTTAGGTACTTTTCATTATTCTGTAAACAGAAAATCTTTCCGAGCGGAACCAGCGACAAAATTACTAAACAAATTTATAGTCTGCTGCATATTTAAGTAATAAAATTGCCGTATTTCGTAAAATGTACATAAATATATGCAGATCTAAATATTAAAATGTCAAGAAAGAGCATTACTTTATGTCTGTTTATGGTTTTTCGTATAGAATATATCTACAGTGGTATTGTTCTTGTCAGAAAGGCGTTTTGTTTTCAGTTACTGGAGAAAAAATATTTTATTTTAAGATTAAAAGTCATAATGTTTCTTTTCTTTCAAGGAGTTTGACATAACTGTATAGGCTATTGTATCAAATATTTTTATAAAATAACATATTAATATTTTAAATTAAATCGCGAGTGAAAAAGAAAAGAGAAACTTTATTGTTTTCCAAGTCTTTTGGCATAACAAAATTGCATTGTAGTTATCTTTACGTTGAACCTACTGTAGTTGTGATATTTATATAACGCTAGTATTGAGACGTGTTTAGATCGTTAGAAGTACGCATTATATCGGTACACAGAACACAGTTAAAACATAATGATAGATAGATAAATTATTTTATTACCTCTTTCCACCCAGAGCAACTCTGACCATCCAATAGTTAATGTATAATTGAAAAACTGCATTGCTCTGGCTCGTTGGGGGGCACAATGAGCGCGTCCCAGTAACGGGTGCAGACCTTTAAGTATTAATATTAATTAAAATTAAAGTGATGTTCGCCGAACGTTTAATTGCGCTTTTTCGCTTAGCTGATACTGGAACCATCAACTCTTATATACATAATAAGCTTCTTCAAAGTTGAGGTTTATAGTGTCTTAAAGTCTCAAAATATATCAATAACTAACTAACAACTAAGGAAAACGCCGACCGAAATACAATTCGTATACGTACAGTACTTTCGACATCTAGTATTAAGGTAAATAATGGTTGTATGGATGTATTTTCTAACGTAAATTTTAACGAAACAAAATAGTGTTTTGTCGCTCGATATGCTCGCAATTATATTTAATAAATGATGTAACCACATATTTTGTAATGATTCAAGAAAAACACGACGACAGACAAATGTCGGTCACAAACAGGTGACATCAAAGCAAAGTTCATTCTGTTAATGTTTCTCAAATATCATATCAGGGGCGGTGTCTGATATTCAAAGAGATTATACAGTTGCTTCCAGGAAAAAGTTGAATGTATAAA
>Ga0224511_10001917_pt1 | contig 13354 bp, 3 predicted proteins | sample SF_May12_sed_USG_2_FD_169988 | JGI IMG/M metagenome (GOLD analysis project Ga0224511, IMG submission 169988) | Sediment microbial communities from San Francisco Bay, California, United States - SF_May12_sed_USGS_8_1 | ecosystem: Environmental > Aquatic > Marine > Sediment | place: USA...
CAGTTAAAGGTCAAATATAATAAACAAATATTACACATTATGTCGTGTCCGCTCTATAACTCCTTTGCTAATGGAAGGATTTCCTTCACACTTGAATGACACATTAACCTCAACTAGGGGATGTGCAGAGCCCATGTTACTCATGTGTCAGCTCAAGGTCAAGGTCATAGTTAAATGTCAAATAAACCAAAACAAAATTTATATACACCTAAAACCTTTATAGAATGTTGAGTGTCACAAGTAACCTCAGTATGCATAATTTCCCCTTTTAAGTGCTTCAATTCCCTTTCAATCAATAGCAGACTGACAATATGTAGAGTCTGCTTGTTAATTTCATATTGATTATTCCTATACTGGCAGGATATCCTTCAAACTTAGCTAAAAAGTTACCCCCAACTGAGCAATTTCCACAACACATCTTACCCTTGCTTCCGTGGTATAATTCACAATGGTGGGGGTATGAATCGCTTACAGCGATAGTTCTAGTTTTATTTATAATGTCTTTAAAATAAACGCAGCAACTTCAATAAATACTCGACCAAATTGAATCAGACATCGAAAGAGGGGTACACACCTGCACATCGATCCCCTCTATCTCCGCGGAGCAACGCTTAAAATGAGGAAATCGACGTCCGGTGCAAGAGGAAATCTTGTGAATGGACAAAAAACAAGGTAAGTGGTCATTTTTTTCAATGTATAAACAAACGAAACCATTGTTTTAAAAACGGAGAACGTAATTCGATCCGCATATGCTTGCAAAATCATTTCCTTGTTCCTGCTTCCAAATCAAATATATTCTGAAAGAGGTAATTGAATTATTCTACGCAAATATGTACTCAATTTTGCCAACATGCTCAGATAAATCATTTTAACAAGTAGTGTTTTTGTTTTGAGCAATGTACATTTGTAGATTAGGAGGAACATGCTGATTGATATTAGACGCCGACATGCTTAATGTGAATTTGTATAGTTTAGAAATGGTCAAATATCAAAAGAGCTAGAGGAGATTGAGAGGAGTTCAGTGATCTATGATCACTGGTGAAATAAATTTCTGTCTTACAACAACATTCAACAAATATCCTTTATCTTCATCACTCAGGTGATTAAGAATTTGTATAGTTTTGCAATCGAGGCCTATTAAACATTGCTCGGTTATCAAAACAAAAGTGTAAATAGTGGAAATAATGTACATAACATCAGCTTTAAAATGTTTCCATCAACAAAATCACATCCGTTGCTAAAATCAGCTGTTATTGAAAAATAATCAATATAAAAAGTGACAAATTAAACAAAACCAACTAAATTAACTAAATTAACTTCCTTAACATTGAAATAAGAACAAACTTTGAGTACAAATAAAGAAATGTCATATATAATATAAGATTTAAGATCATCATCATCATCATCATCATCATCATCATCATCATCATCATCATCATCATCATCATCATCATTACATCATCATTATCATCTTAATTTACTTTATTTAAATAGGCTATAGTTTAGAAGTCAGTCTTTTGATACCCTTATAATCAGTTTGCACTATGTTTTCTAAAAAAATTAACACTGCAAAAGGCATTGCGCATGAAAGCAAAACGCAACAACAACAAAACAAACAAGCAAACATAAACACGGGACCTCTCGCACCCAAGTCTGGAGTGTTACTTCTCTGCGACCGAGTCAAATCAGCCTGTCCATTGAAGTCAAGCGTTTTAACTGTTCAATCGTAATAGGTCAAAACATAAACAAACAAAGCCACACTTTTGGTTCTTTCTGCAATATTTTAACATGTATGGATAACTACATCTGGTAGTTTCTCAGGTTTACAGAGGTAGGATTCGTTGCTTAAATATGGTTAAAAGTAAGATGTAAGCAATGTTGATCAATAGATACATGCATGGCATCTTTAAACCACTGTAAGACGTCTCACATAACACATAAAGGCGTTACTATGCTTGTTTTTAAACGTATTTCCGTTTCAGTTATAAAGTACACATTATATTTTGTCTCTGTTTAATAATACAAATTTAAAAAATTAAGTGCTAAAGATAAGTAGTACATTGAATTTAAAATAACTACACTTGGATTAATATGCATTCAAATTAATTAGTAAATTTATAAAGCAACCACTATGTCTATGTTAAATCAATTCCTTACCTTCAAAGTCCGACACTGCATTTGATCGACATATATTCACAAATATTAACACAAATATATATTTCATGTTTGCTTCAAATATATGCTTGTAAATTTAACACTACAAACTATATAAGTAGTCTAAATTTTCATTTCTTCCGAATGCAGAGTTTACTTCCTGAATATATGGCTAAATGATACGATTTGAAACGCCTATAGAATTACGTTGTTTGCATTCATAACAAAGTGTCGATTGAAATAGTGTCGACTTGAAGTTTTCGATATTATGATCAAGTGGTCTTGTACTGTTAAAGATGTACCACGCAGTAAAATGTTTGTGTATACTGCTATAATCAAAAAGAAGGGTAAACAGCCAGGTACCACATACTACATTTTGTCTTCATGTAAAAAAGTGAATAAATTCAACAAAAGTTTTAATAATACATAACATAAATCGATCACTAGTTAAATGCAGCATGTGCTAGAGGTACATGAAATGGTGAATGCGTTTTATGAAATGTAAAGGCTCATTCTCAGGATATACCAAAATGCAGATAAATACTGTGTATTCATGAATATGTAAATTACAAGTAGAGTCTGAAATGAAACATTCATATTAAAATGTTTTTTTTAAATGCATCAGATCTTCTGTAAAGAATATTATTTATAGTGTTGATTAGGCCAATATGTCTTATACCTCTTTATAAAATTATTTATTAATCCTAGGTTAAATTAAAATTACCCAAAACATACATTGTAATTGCATTATGTTGACTTACATGTAATAAATAAAGCTTTAATGCTAGTCAAATTGCTACTTCACCATTTATTATAACAAGTAATTAAACAAAAAAAATAGAAGTCTATGAACTATGTACTTTAGTCATATGGGCCTTGGCCTTCTGGTTTGAAATGAACTGTCTTGTCTTGTCTCTTGTCTCTGTTATTATAGGCAAATGATGCCCAACTTAGGAATCTTATCTTAAGGTTATCTATGCTTCTAACTATAAAACAGGCAGTACGGATTATTTAAAAATGGCACAGTTGATACTGCTCGTTGTTTTATGTGCAAGTCTTGGCAGTTCTTTTGGGTTCATTTTGGAACAAAGACAAGTTACCGAAGTTCTCACTGTAAGTACACACACATCTCATAAAATCAAAGAAGGAAATCAAATAAATGCGCACAATACATTCTTTGATTTGTACGCATTACGTTTCAACAATATTGTTCTCTCATGAATTAAATTAAACCTTAACGCAAATAAAACTATGATGGTTCTAACAAATCAGAACAATAAGGGTGATTTCTGATCTCATATACAGTTTTTTAATTCGTAAAATGACTTAAATAGTGTTTAATGCGTTGAGTGGTGATTTATTGTCGCTTCTTGGTGGATTTTCTATGTTGGACAACACAGTACAAACACAACAACAACATTATAGTACGAAAACTATGGTTGTATTGAACCATTGCCGTTCCTTTTGCGCTGCTTATTCATTTACTATACTTAACAAACTGCATAAAATGTGACCAAATAAAAGGGTATCAAGATATAGACATAGCATCATCAAATGTTATAACATTTCCATCATCCTATATTCATCCTGGCCTAGGTCGGTAATGGAGGGTCATTTGGAGGTTGGGGACCGGCACAATTCTGTCCTATGGGCCAATATGCTGTTGGCTATGATATGAAGGTACGTCATGTAGTCATAAATTACTTTTTTGATCGATTCTATGACATTGATGAACAGACCAATTGCTTCTTTCAAAGCAGACAGGAGCAACCTTCAACAATAAATACGACCCATATTTGCAACCATGCCATTCCTTTAAAGGCCTAACGGCATAGATTTGAAACATGACAGTATTTACGCTTTCTGTCAGTCATAAAATAACCGATTAAAGGTATATACATATAAGCGTACAGGATCTCAAAAACTAGATGAAGCGATTTACCCTTTTGGGGGTTGAAGCAACTTACGTTTGGCTATACATCGTATATCATGCGGAAAAAACTCGAAAGCGATCGTACGCAATATGCGACAACAATCATAGGATGTGTACTGCAGTGTTATACTTTAACCATTAATTAACAGTTCAGTCCCTTCTCTTACAACAGGAAAACACTTTTAGCATGAAGGTAATTGACGTGCTGTTGACGAAGTGTGTTTTAACGAAAATATATATATGATTATATATATAATTCTAAAGGGCATCTTAGCATTTATAACATAACTTACCTGCACTCGCCAACTAATGCGAGCTGTTTTATCTTAAAGCAAGACCTTTGTAATAATGGATGCACAAATTTTGCAGCTAGGTAGAAGTTTCAAAAACTTTATTTTATTGAAGCATATGCCATTTACAGACGATCCACCACACAGCTTTTCACAGTGTTTACTTTAAATTTTTATTTATTTTATAAACAAGATTGATTTTTTCATTCTATTCATATTAAAGGGAGATAATAATGTGTAAAATTATTTCCCTTTAATTTAATTTGAGCACATGAAGGTAACTTGCATTTTAAAAAGAATTTTCTTTGGTTAAAAAGTAACAGCATAATATATTCAGTAAAACTTGCTTGTACCGACCCCTTTATGTGACGACATTCGTGATGTACCGATACGACTGCTCGGTCCAGAGCAATTTCCTTTATAATTCAATTGTTTTAACCTCCTTGTAACAGAACCTGTCTGTTACGTATAACGTCACACCTTGTTGGTCCAAATCAGCTTAATTACATGTGAATGGCCCTCTTTGTACCGGCACGCTCACCAATTAGCGAGTAGCCAAAAGGGCGATAATAAGCAAATTCTTATGCAAAGCGTCACAATAAGCGTTTTTCCAGTACATATATAATTTAATAATATAATAGACAATAGACATGTGCATTTAATAATAATCAACAGTTTACACTTGTCTGTGTCTTTGTGTATTTTGCCGTATTTGTGTATATGTAATTGCATTCATGAATTCACTACGTTGTTTCTTATTTGATAATGATGTAAACCTATGTTTATAAAAACATATTATGTACGACGCAACATACAAAAATCGTTATTATTTATTTACTAATAGTTACAAAAGCATAAAGAATGAAAGAAAACAACAACAATAATATATTGACTCCATTAAATATAAGTGCAAACCATTACAAAGAAGAGGCCTGTAAAACAGCGACCTGCCTCTAACGACAACCTCTGTGTAACGACATAAGAGGTCAGGCCGAGTCGATGTCGGTACAAGCAAGTTTTACTGTATCACATTTTAATTAAAAAAATATTGTTTATATTTTGACAAAAAATACAATTGTGTATCCTTCATAGTCCATTACAAAGGTCTTACCTTAATAAGCTCAAAGCTTCCCATTCAATCCATTGTTTATATTTTGTATTAATGTAAATTAAATGATGTGCTAAATAAATATGCTTAAGCCAAAGGGGATCGCATTAGTCTATACACGTATAAACAGCCTCTCATGTTGACATCTCAATTGGCCAGTTATCAGACATAAATGATTGCATCTAGAGATTAGATATTGCATAGGAACTACACACGTGTTCTGATTGTTTTCCACTTACAAGCCATTACATTCAGTCTGTATGCACATTACGAGTTTTTACCAGGTTGAGCCCTATCTGGGCTCAAGGGACGATACGGCACTAAATGGTATCCGGCTTGTATGTTCCGATGGTGCAAGCGTCACGTCAACGGTTGGAGGTTATGGATCCTGGCAAGGTCACGTGGCCTGTCGACAGCACCATAGCTACCTGACGGCATTTAGTCTTCAGGTGGAATCTTATGTAGGTGATATTTTTTTTAATTAGTAAAATACAAACACAATTTTACTAATGCATATTCCGTTTATATTACAATCAGCGCTGCATTAGTCGTATAAAAAAGTTTTGCTTTATTCGATGGCTTTTACAAACCCCGCACGCGCTATTGTGCAGACTATGTTTTGGTAGGAAATTTGGATTTAGTTTCGTAGTTTTGTTTCGAACTCGTACATGCGTTAACTTGTCGAACTAATAACATATAATTATTCATCAGCAAGGGTCGCACCACGACGACACAGCAGCTAACTGGGTGAAATTTCAATGCCGAGACATGCATGAAAATCGGAATAACGGCGAGCTCAACATTTCCCCTGGATTTGGTTCGTTTGGCACCTTCGGTGGCTGGAGTGACCACTGTAGTCTCCGTAGGTCATACAATTTACGTATCAACGGACTGCTTGAAATGACGTTCAAAGCACCGACAATAACAAGGATGCTTTAAACGGTGCACGTGCACGTATCCAGTGAGAAACTTATTATTTTCTGATTTGCTTAAATTACGTTGTGCGTTTTGACGTTAAGCCAACTGCCACCTTTTGTCGGACCAAAGCGTCATTTCAGTTGCTCATTCAGATATATCTAATTAGTAAGACAGTTAAAATAATATTCATGTTGTTTGGTGTATACTAGTATTAGACCATGTCGTTTCTATAGAAACAGTCCTTTCTTGGAAAAAGATATACTTTTTAAAATAAACTGTATATAAGTTGGAACACACGGGATGTTTTGTGCATGCATGACAAGTTTGGCGATAACAGGGAATATAGAAAAGCTATTTTGAACACATACATGTTCTTGATTACATTTCAAAAGACATGTATCTATACCCACTTGCCTGTTAAAAAGCAATGGGATCATTATCCAACAGCACCTGTACTGTAGGAAGATAATAAAAATATATAAAAAAACATATACAATCAATATTGACAAAAATCACCAATAGATTCATTTACAAGCGCCACAAAAGAGTTTAACGGTGAGTGTATACATTCACAAAACAAATCGTGTGTATCGGCTCTAACATGTTTTCACGGTGTGCGTTGAAATTTACTTCCGGCGCAACTATGCGCAGAAACATTTTTAAATTGTTTTCGAATCAAACATTAATGCATACATTCGTAAATTATTAACACAACATATATTTAATTACTGAACCATTATAATGTTGACTTCAACGTTACCTGTTCTTAATCATGTCAACCAACATCCAGACTCAGCCATCTGTGGCCTGCGTACCAGAGTGGAAAGCTACCAAGGCGGGGGTGATGACACGGAACTCAATGACGTCGTGTTCTACTGCTGTTCTGCTGACCTTAATCGACCATCCATCGTTGGTTGATATTTCAACTCCATCTATATCGTTTATATAAAAGTAAAGAAATCGAAATGCATTACGTGTAGTTATTTCATTGACTTACTTAAATTGTTATTAATCGATCTTTAGTCCCTCTCTCCCTCCCTCCCTCCCTCTCTCTTTGGCATTGTCAAAATATATTATATTATTGGCATAATAAGATGTTTTTGGGGTTTTCATATTGAATAACTAATAAATTGTGTGTCCTACGATCCTGGACAACATTATAATTTGTGTTTGCTTTGATAGTGTTTTCATTGTGTTTCATATTTTTCTAGTCATGGATTGTATGTAATTGTTGTTTATTATGAAAATAGAGTTCCGCCTGTGCCATGCAGGAGTCAGTGGTGTGGCATCTTTCATTTCCACTGATGAACACCTTCAATAAAACCGAAGCTGTATTTTCCATGCAGACTATGCAGTGCTGATCTTTAAATTTATTCAGTGTTTCGAGCGTTCTATGTTTCATTCTTATTACCGGAACATTACAGACGTCAGTCACAACAACGATCAAGAAAGAATTACAAAACACCATTCCAAGCAAAGCAGAGACTTTTAGTTTGAATACATATTGAAGAGATGTCCAAAAAGGGAGACGGAGCCTAGTTTTAGGTTACCATAACACTTAAACAACGCAAGCCAAAAACGCACTAGGAACGCATTGAGCATTAAACACAAAGGGCACAACACTCAAACGTTTTTGTATTATGACAAGTATGTCTGATCATTTCAATTTCTGAAAATAAAATACTAAAGACAAAAGTAAAAGGGCGGTTCGAAACGTAGGCAAAATTAAGTATTAATTAAGCGATATATTTACTTCTGAAATCTCAAATTCGCCGGTAAGTTGAAAATCTCTGAAATCGTACGACGTCATGTTTATTTACAATCAGAGCATTAGTCGACGCTTATTTTGGCTCAATGTTAGTGCGACCGACCGTGCATCATCGCATTGGGCTTACTCGGCCAAAAACTGCACTATAGATGAGTGGATTTTCAAATAATTAAGCAAGAAAATAATGTTGATAAAGAGATGTTTCGTGCACAAGAACCCTATAGCTAGGAGAGATTATGGTTATACTTAGAGGTCGAACATCAATATTTATAAGTCTAAAATGTGCTCGTCTGGGCCATATTTTTGTCATGAATTGTTAGAATTTTGAATGAGTTTGCCAAAGTATTAAACTTAGTAAAAGAAGGTGTCGCGAACTTCAACTGCAATTCTATATTTAAGGTTAATATCATACTAAGAGGTTAACGATCAAAGAAATGTCAAACTGTGCATACTCAGAACGTGTATTTTTATTTGGGGTTCAGTACATGTATGCATAGATCCATTGTTGGCCATAATCCCTATAATATGTTTATTCTAACAACAGATGACAGTAAGAATTGTACCACAAAGTAATTGCAAACAATAGAACACATGGCAATGTTTGTGGTTAAATCTATTGTTATTCATATTATTAGTCAAGCTTATGGATTTTTAAATTTACATTGAAATAAATTGCAATGATATGTCACACACAAGACTTCGACTACACTCTGTTTGGTCGAGGTAATAGGAAGTGGTCGGGGTTTCGGATAGGGCGTGGTAAGGCCATACAATTTCCTAGGATATTTGGAATTAAAAAAAATCAATTATAAAATATTGCATACGATAAACCGATGAGTCTCCGCAATAACCACAATCCTAAGTGCTTTTGTTCAATAATTCCAAATAATGAACATTTCCGCAACTATCAAGCATGTCATTTATAAAAGTACATGGTCAATTGTTATCAAATGGATTTAAGTGTTATTGTCAGGTGACAATCTAACCTCGTAAATACACAAGGAAGCGTACTTCCTGTTTGTGATAAACCTTATCACACGAACAAAAGAATACTACAGAGATGGGAGGAGATTTAACATTTGCAGAACTATGCATTGCGTGTAGGTAAGTAAGCACGTAAAAGCGCCCCAATGCCAAATAATAGGTCACATTTTCGTTCACCGTCAACATGAGCTCACGATTTGAGGCACAGTACAGTCATTCATCCATAAAAAGTGTCATGCTGAGGCCTAAATTAAAATGAACTTTTTTTGCCCTTTACCGACCGACCCGAAAATATCCCGCCGACTCAAAAGATTTTATTGGAAAAAAGGTATTGTTGATTTTTTATTGGTCACGACCGTTCATCGTATTACTTGTTATAGTATTTCTACCGAGACAGTTGCAAAAAAGTTGTAAGAAACTTGGAAATCAATGCTATTTCTAGACAGATATTGTGTTTACTAGTCAGTCTTGTCTTGGATTTATAAACTATATTAGAGATTGACCTTTTATATGTCAGATCTTTAAAGATGCTAGGTCTGTATCTTTATACCCTTATAATCGGTCGTAAATCTTGCAATATCTTAAGTATACTAAATTAATTAAAATTGTAAAAGGAATTGCAAACTTTTGTGACAAATAATGGGGTTTTGACAACAAAGTAAAAACACAACAACAACAAAACAAAAAATCAAACATAAAAACCCTTGCGGAAGCTGGGGATTGAACCCGGGACCTCTTGCACCCAAAGCGGATGCGTTACCACTGCACCACCGTGTCAACTGAGAGCATCGATTGTAGTCAAGCCATTTAACTTTTTCGACGCAATGGGTCGAAACGTAAATAAACAAAGCAAAATTTGTGGGCCAGACATTTTCAACAAATACATTTTTTCTCTATTATTTTTACATGCATGAATAACTATATTTGGCAGTTTCTCATATTTACGGGAGTCGGTTTTGCTGCTTAAATATGGTTAAAAAGTGAGATGTAAACAATATTGACATAAAAGATACAGACCTAGCATCTTTAAATGGTGTGTTTACTAGTCTGTCTTGCCCTGGATTTATAATCTATATCAAAGATCGACATTTATGTCGGATCTTTTAATTACGAATGAAGTACAAGGTAACTTCATTGTTTGGATTGTTTTTGGTGATATATACCGGTACTAGTCTTAAGCACTTGACATTTTTTTTTCCATTTTCTATCCCTCTTGTTTTGGATATAAACTGTTTTGATTTTAAGGCAATATTGAGTTCTTTGGCTTTATTAAAAAAATTGTACTTGGTCTGGATTTCTAAATTCTGTACTGATCAACAAAAATGTTATGTACAACTTCTTTACAAATTTAAATGATTATTAAAAATTCAATTTTCATCAAGAACCACAGCAAACGTGACATACAAAGTCAAATAACTCTAAAATGTTCACGCGCTCGTTACGCTCGCGCCTTTTGGACGTCATTTCAGCATTTATTTATAATCATAAACATTGATTTGGGGATATCTTCTTTATGTAAATGAAATTCCCCAAAAATGGTTGTTTTGTTTTTAAACGGTTCGCAGTACGCGAGGCCAAAACATGGCGGTACGCAGTATGCAAGGCCGAAATAGGGCGGCACGCATTACGCAAGGGGGTGTCACCCTCATGGTAATGGATTGTGGTACATGTTTTATCTTTATCAGGTTTAGGATTCCGGATCAAGTATATTGTAACAAAAGTCCGAAAAACAACAACTTTTTGTTTAAAACATTTATTTTGCAAACAAATGCCCTCTCCCCTTTTACACAGACTTGGGACTGTCTTGCACTCTCCTTTCCTTTATGTTAAAAGAGGATAGATGTAAATGTGAAGGAAAACCAACAACCAAATATGCAAGAAAATACATATGTTTAGTAAGCTTTCTACATATACACACCAAATATTTAGATCTACAAGCATGCAAGAAGCTAGCACATGGTGGGGTAAAGGCGTTCGATGACTACATGACTGTATAACAGTGTGAACGTGAAGAAATGCATAAGCTAAGTAGTGAACGAAAATAATAAAATATGCTACACAGTACAATATATAAAAAACAAGATGTATACATTTTACCATGCTATGTACATTCTATGTAAGATACTGGTTAAAATAACATGTTGAAATAATGAAATATTAAATAAATAAATATAATTTATATAATTTATATTACATACATGTACAAAAAGTTGTTACCTTTTTGATGGATAATGATTGAAAAAAAAAAAAATTACCGACCGACCCAACCCAAAAATGTAGGGTCGGTAAAGGGCAAACAAAGTATGTTTTAATTTAGGCCTGACGAACGATATTTCTCGTTGGACACAGCTTGCTTCTAAACCAAGATGGCAGTTACTGCCTATGCAGAGGCATCAATGGGACGACTGTTGTCAAAGTAAGGGAAGATCATTATAATTTTATGAATAAATCATTTAGGTCGCCCAGCCCGCAAAAGTTACCTCCTCCCCAAGGTCAAATCGTAGATCCGCCACTGGTCACGTCGCTATCTTTTAATAGAAAAATCTTATGCAATGTGTAATGCTTATCTTTACTAATCTATAAACCAGACACTTCATTTAAAATGGCGCTGTTAAAACCTCTAAGTGTTTTACTTGCAACTCTTGGTAGTTCTTTTGGGTTTCTTTTGCAACAATGGACTCAAAGAAATGTTACACAAGTTCTTACTGTAAGTACATACACAAAAATGAAAATAGATGTTCTTGCTTTGACTTTACGCATTACATTTAAAAATACTGCTTTCTTTAAATTATTTAAAACCCTAATCCAGATAAAACTATGATGATTCTAACACATAAAAAAATCAGAGTTATTTCTGATATCTAGTACATTGTACCATACTTTTGAAGACTCTTAAATTTACTACCGGTAATGGTAAAATGGCTTTATATGCGATCTACACTGCCTCGCATTTCTAACGCAACCCTTTTCAAAACTGAATATCTCAAAACAGGTAAAAGATATAAGTTTAAAAAATTCAAAATTTTATTTAATATGACGTTTTTATTTTAAAAAGTACCTTAAAAACTTTCTTCCGATTTACATTTATTTATTTATTAATAAACCTTTCAAAATGTGTTAACTGCAAAACATATAGTTCATCATGCCCGTGCGATTTAAAAAAAAACTATTGGTAATAAGTTAAACTCACTCTCGAATTATTATGTCTATAAATTGCATATAATGATTTATTCGGGTAATTTTTGTTAAAAGTAAGTATGTACATAAACAAAGTGCGAAATTCGACTGAATGCGCAGGAATCCATTAACGAGATCTTCAAATATTTTAACACATACACACACATTTTCATTGAAAATAACGGAAGCATTGTTGTGATATGACGAACAATGCAGGTGTTGTGTTGGAAGTGCGAGGCAGTAAATGGTGTTTTTGGAATCTCCTAATATTTGTATGTATGCAACGCGGAAGATTTTCTATTTGAGAATTCAAAAGCATGTTGCTTAATTGATGTTCATTGACTATCAATACCAGAAAGTCATAGACCTATGCGGCAATTTTACAATATATACATATACAAATTGCAGATGGCAGAAAACATACACAGAATAACATATAAATAACACATGGTTTTGAAAACTATTTCAAGGCATACAAACTTACTAACAATGTCAATTGATTCGCCAGCATCAGTGAAACTAATATTATTGCGTGATCTTCCTCCTTTTTAGCTCACCTGAGCACGCAGTGCTCAGTTAGCTTTTGTGATGCTTCAATGTCCGGCGTCCGTCGTCCGTGCGTGCGTGCGTGCGTCCGTCCGTGCGTTCGTCAACAATTTCTTTAAACAACATCTCCTCTGAAACCGCTTATTGGATTTTGACCAAACTTCACAGGAATGATCCCTGGCCGGTCCCCTATCAAATTTGTTCAAACCGTTCCACTTGGTTGCATAAGTAGGTCCGGGGGTTAAAAATTAGGTTTTTAAAAATGCAATTTTCAAAAATCGTCTGGTCCGAAACTACAAGGCCCAGAGCTCTTATATTTAGTATATAGCATCATCTAGAGGTCCTCTACCAAAGTTGTTCAAATTATGTCCCTGGGGTCATCTAGAGGTCCTCTACCAAAGTTGTTCAAATTATGTCCCTGGGGTCAAAATTGACCCCGCCCCGGGGGTCACAATTTTACATTGAATTATATAAGG
>Ga0224511_10001918_pt1 | contig 13354 bp, 10 predicted proteins | sample SF_May12_sed_USG_2_FD_169988 | JGI IMG/M metagenome (GOLD analysis project Ga0224511, IMG submission 169988) | Sediment microbial communities from San Francisco Bay, California, United States - SF_May12_sed_USGS_8_1 | ecosystem: Environmental > Aquatic > Marine > Sediment | place: USA...
AAATTTCAGGTTTGCTACGGCCATCTGTGGTTGGGCCTTCTGAAGAAAACCATTCGGCTGCATCATTAAGATCTGTTGCGCCAACCGCTAGTACTGTGGCGCAGTCTGCTGGTTGTGTCAGGCTTGAGTTGCGAGTTTGTGTACCCAGTGAGCCACTGAGTGTGAAAAGACTCAGCGGCAGGTTGCTTGTCGCGCTGTCTTCTTTTGTGACGACAACGTAGAGGGTACCAGTAAAGGAGGCAGTATAGCTGACAGCTTCATAGGGTGTGGGGAAGCTGAATCGGCCTGTACCTGACTGTGCATTGGTTGAAGATGCCACGATGTTGCCGCCTGCAGTTGGATCACCATTGTAAAGAAAAAGATCATAATCGACTGTTGTTGATGGGTAGGCATCCCAGTTTAGAACGAAGGTATATGTGTAGCCACTGGTTACATTAATGGTGTTGTAGTTCTGAGTGGGGGAAAATTCATGAGATAGATTGCTGTCAGAGTCGGTAAAACTACCAAGATAATGTTGTAGGCGTGCATTACCCGCTGCATTAGCCCAGATGATGTTCGCACCATCAGCGTTTGCAGTGATGTCACATAGTGGCCCGGTGCCATCGTAGAAGGCTGCGCCATACCAGCCAACGGAATGATTAATGACCTGGACGCCACTGGCAATCATGTCATTGACCGCAGCTTCGAGTTCGAGGGTCGTTGATATTTTAGCCAGGTAAAGTTCTGCCCCAGGAGCCATATCATGTACGATTTCGGCAACATTGGTACCATGATTAGTGCCGCCAGTACCAGTTCCTGTGTAATCAATAATGCTTAGTCCAGCACCCGTGGCGGGTAGTTCACCCGCTGCCTGAGAGGTGGCAAGAGAGGTGAAGCCCAGATCAATGACCCCTACCTTCACGCCAGCGCCATCAAAGGCAAGTTGTTGCATATCTGCGGCCCCTGTTAGCTCGACTCCCTGACTGGTGATGGTATTACTACTATGTGGGTAGGGGAGTCTGGCAGATGTGAGCTGGGGCATTTTATCCAGGAATGCCTTTATTTGTCCCGCAGGCATACGCACCTGGTATAAGTTTCTTGAATGGCGTTCTATTGTTACTCCGGCCGAGGTAATTGTTCTGGAAAGACCTTGTTGATTACTGTGATCAGAAATAATAAGTGTAATCATTTCAGAACTACGTTCAGGATGTGTTAGTAAGTCAGTCTGTAATTGATGGATTCTTGATGAACGTTCAGCACCCTGTTGAGAGGGTTCTGCAAGGCCTGGTGGGCTTATTGCCAGTAACAGGACTAATGGAAAAATAACAACATTTGTTGGCAGAAAACCATTAATACGAAATTTTTGATAAAGATAATCCATAGCTAGTAATTATGCAAATAACTTGCCATTAGTTAAGAATATGCGTGGGATGGGGGTTTATATGAATTAAAAGTATGTAGATAAAAACAAAATTGGCTATGTGTAAGGTATTTCGACGTAATGACGTAAATAATTTACCAATTAGAATGTTATCGCTAATTGTTAATTTTTATTCTATAAAAATAAATATATCTACAGTTATCCAGGCATAAGTGGCCTGTTATATGATATTTATTAAGTTTTAATCTAATATTGTGCATATAGTGTAAAAAAAGTGATAAACACCGTCGATTTGTTTTACATTTTTTGTTGCAACTAGAGTTAGTTTATTTGGATAGATAGTTATTAACCCTTTAATAATAAAAGAGTTATTTTAATTTGGCATAAAAAATGCTTTTTAATTAACTTAAACAAATGTTAGGTTAATCTCACATGAATAATAATTATAACAATGGTGAAGAACGCCGTAATCATGATAGACGTAATTGCCCTGATAGACGTGATACGGTGCGTTTTGAAGATAAGCTAGGACGTCGTTCAGGTCAGGATCGTCGTATTGCTAATAAGTAAGAATATTTTTAGTAAGAATATTTTTGGGTTGTTTTTTGGTTAGCAAGAAAAAAATGCGTATTTTATAATACGTTAAGATTCTATAAAGCTTTAGTGGTTGGAGATTCTTCCCCTGATTTATTACTATGGTGCAGCCTTCTTTTCTTCCGTTTCTGGCTCTTCAATAGGGGTAACCAATACCAAAATTCCTAATAGTGGGTGGTCTAAATAATGCAGTTCTTTGCTACGCATTCTGCGTTGTGATTTTATTTCAAATTCACTAAAAAGCTTTGTATTGTTTAAAGTCGGTGTGGTTTCTGTGGAGTTATTAAAACGTTTATAGAGTAAATCGGTATGTATGTGCAGATAGCGGCCCAATATTAGCTTGAGTGTGCCCTGTATACTGGATTGGAGGTTCTGATTATCCATTGATGATATCTGATAGTTGGGCGCAACATTTTTATCAGTATTTTCCAGGTCGGCAGTATTAATCTGAATGCTGATGGCATCACTGCTGCTAAGTCCGGCCTGTTGCCAGGATTGGTGAAGTAGCACATTGTACCTGGCTGATTGATTTAGGCGGCTAACATGCTTTGATAGTGCATCACTTTCATGATGGGTAATATTAAGCACGCTATTGGTATTGGACTTTTGTTTTTTACTTTCTGTAGTTTGAGACTTAAGTAGCGGAATGTCTGATTTCATATTTAGTGATCCATCGGCCATTTCTTCTGGGTGATGAATTGCTGGCCACTGTTCACTATTTATGTAGCGATTGGAGGTGTCTTCAAACATGACAACCTCAATATTGTATTGTTTTATTTCTGCGTGGATAATGCCTGTTGAGAGTAATAGTGGCAGGGTGAATAGTGATGTTATGAGTCTGTTCATTGTCTGATTATATTATTCTTGTTCGGTTAATGTGTTGATGATTTCGATAATTTTGGAAGTGCGTTTATTATAGTCTTCATCATCCATGTCATAAGCAATACGCAAAGTGTCCGTGCCATTAAATTGATAGATAGTCGATTGTGTCTGGATTAACTCTATCAGTTTTGCTGGATTAATGTTGGGCTGCTCAATAAAGTTCACTCTGAAGCCATCATCATTGGTATCAATTTTTGAGATGCCTGCTGCTTCTGCCTGTAGTTTGACCTCAGTAACTGCAAAAAGGTTCTTGCTGCTGTCTGGTAACAGGCCAAATCGGTCGATAAATTCAGCGCGAAGCTCATCGAGTTCATTGGTATTTTTGGCGCTGGCGATGCGTTTATAGAGTATTAAACGAAGATGTATATCATGAACATAATCATCGGGAATGATGGCAGGCATGCCCAGGTCGATTTCAACACCCGCATTGAGTGGTATGTTTGAACTTTCACCTTTCTTCAATGATTCAACCGCTTTTTCTAGTAGCTCGCTGTATAAGCTGAAGCCGATTTCTGTGATCTGTCCACTCTGGTTTTCACCCAGTAATTCACCTGCACCACGAATTTCAAGATCGTGTGTAGCAAGGGTAAAGCCGACACCTAAATCTTCCAGTGACTCGATAGCTTCTAGACGCTTTTTAGCATCATCGGTGAGCAAAGATTCGGGTGGTGTAATTAAATAGGCATAAGCTCGATGATGAGAGCGTCCAACACGGCCACGAATTTGGTGTAGTTGTGACAGGCCCAGCTTGTCTGCTCGGTTAATGATGATGGTATTGGCAGTGGGTACATCAATACCGCTTTCAATAATGGTGGTGGCCACCAGTACGTTAAATCGCTGGTGATAAAAATCCAGCATGATTTGTTCGAGATCTTTCTCGGGCATTTGTCCGTGGGCAAATGCTATTTTTGCTTCGGGTAATAATGCTTTTAAATCATTAGTTGTTTTTTCTATGGTCTTGACTTCGTTGTGCAGGAAATAAATCTGGCCGCCACGTTTTAATTCACGTTGACAGGCTTCTTTAATTGTAACTTCATCCCATTGTGTAACGAAGGTATTAATTGAATGTCGTTGATTGGGTGGGGTAGCAATGATTGAAAGATCACGAATACCTGCCAGAGACATATTTAAAGTTCTTGGAATAGGGGTTGCGGTGAGCGTTAGAATATCAATTTCTGAACGCATCGATTTCATTTGTTCCTTATGTTTTACACCAAAACGATGTTCCTCATCGATGATGACTAAACCAAGATCTTTATACTTGACGTTTTTTTGCAGTAGCTTGTGTGTGCCGACAACAATATCAATTTTACCGGCTGCTAAATCGTCGAGTATGGCCTGTTGTTTTTTTGCGCTGTTAAATCGTGTTAAACCTTCAACTTTAATTGGCCAGTCGGCAAAGCGATCGCTAAAGTTTTGATAGTGCTGTTGTGCAAGTAAAGTAGTGGGAACCAGTATAGCTACTTGTTTGCCAGTGTTAGCTACAGCAAATGCAGCACGCATAGCGACTTCAGTTTTACCAAAACCCACATCACCACAGACAACTCGATCCATGGGGACAGAGCTGCTTAAGTCTTCCAGTACATTTAAAATAGCCGCGGCCTGGTCGTGGGTTTCTTCAAAAGGGAAGCCATTGCAGAAGCTCTGGTATTCATCATGATTGATTTCATACTGACGACCCTGAGCTGCTGCACGCCGCGCATGAATATCTAATAACTCAGCTGCAACATCACGGGCTTTTTTAATGGCTTTGTTTTTGGCTTTCTGCCATTGTTCAGAGCCGAGTCTGTGTACAGGTGCGTGTTCCTGTGAAGCGCCTGTGTATCGACTAATAAGGTGTAGTGATGAAACCGGTACGTATAGTTTATCGCCACCAGCATATTCAATGGTTAAAAATTCGGTATCGAATTCTGTACCAGAAAGCTTTTGTAAACCAAGATAGCGACCAACACCATGATCAAGATGAACAACGGGTGAACCAATATTAAGATCAGTCAGGTTTTTAACAACCGCATCAGAATCCAGGCCACGTTTTTTTCGACGTCTTTTTTGAATGGCGCGTGGGCCATAAATCTGGGGTTCGGTGATGACGCATAATTCAGGTTCAACAAGACTTAAGCCATTTTCTATTTCAAATACGGTTAAGCAAATGGGCTCTTCTGCATTAAGGAAGTCATCCCAGGTGTCGCATAGTTTTGGATAGATATGCTGTGAGCGTAATAATTCTGACAGAATTTCTCGGCGCCCCGGTGTTTCTGCAGCAAAAAGTATGCGACCAGTATATTCCTGTAAAAAAGCAGTCAGTGCTGATGACGGATCTTTGCTTTGTGTATTAAGTTTTAATTCAGGCGGGCGTTTAACTGCAAGATCATGTTTGTTGTCGATGCTACTAAATTTTGAAACACTTACGCCTGAATAATTTTTTATTCGCTGTTTTATTTCTTCCTGGCCAAGAAAGATGGAGGCTGGTGGAAGAATAGGGCGCTCAACGTCGTGTCGACGTTGTTCGTAACGTTCCTCTAAATCTGTTGTAAATAGCTCAATGATTTCATCCAGATTATCTGGTTGAATAAATAAGGAGCAATCAGGCAGATAGTCAAAGGTTGTTTCCAGTTCATTGAAAAATAGTGGTAAATAATATTCGATGCCTGCGGGTATTAGACCTTCGCTGATGTTGCTATAAATAATGCTCTGTAATGGATCACCAATAATTTGTTGGCGATAGTTTTCTCGAAATAACTGGATACCCTGTTTATCGGTTGGAAATTCTCTCGCGGGCAATAGCTCAATAGCATCTATTTTTTTATCAGACCGCTGGTTACCAGGATCAAACTCTCTAATGGATTCTATTTCATCGTCAAATAAATCAATTCTGAAGGGTGTTAATGAACCACTGGGAAAAATATCAATGATCGAGCCACGAACTGTAAATTCACCGTGCTCCATGACTTGTGACACATAGGAATAGCCAGCTGATTCTAGATTGGTTCTAAATTCGTGGGTATCTAATTTCTGGCCTGATTTGAAGATTAGAACACTGTCGCTAATATATTTTCCTGGCGTTAGTTTTTGTAGCAGCGTGGTAACAGGCAATAATAGAATGTCACCAGCCCGAATATTTTTAAGCCGGTAAAGCGTTTTTAGTCGTTCTGAGACGATATCCTGATGTGGTGAAAAAACATCATAAGGCAGTGTTTCCCAATCGGGCAGATGGAAAATATTGATTGCGGATGAAGCATAGAAATTAATTTCACTGGTGAGCGCATCTGCGTGTGCGATATCCTCAACAATGACTACCACAGGGCCTTGAGTAAATTGTTTTGAAGCCTCGACAATAGCCAGTGCAAAAGAGCTGCCATACAGGCGGCTCCAGTTAGTAGGTGTTGTAGTTGTATTCGGTAACAGAGGTTTTAACACGGGTTTTTTGTAATGCAGTATTTATGTGGAAGCGTGCATTATCCAGTCCTAAACGCTAAACACAAGGGCTATATTGTAGTTTGCCTTCTGTAGGGTAATAATATGTATTTATATGCGCATAATGTATATTATGTTAAATAGCGTGTTTGTCTTAAAAAAGCAGGAATATATAAAAGTTTCATAGTGTTAGCTCTGCTCTGTTAGAATTCGTCCGTTTAATTTTAATAGAGCAATATTTTATTATGAACAAAGTCGCACTTGAATTACATATTGATAAACCAGAGATGGATCCTGCTAACAACTCAGACAGAACTAAGTTGGCAAGACTGTGGTTAACATTGGGAATATCTGCATTGGTAGCTTCTGGTTTCTATTCAATTCTATTGGTGTTATCGAGAACACCAGGGATACAGGATGTAATTCCCCTGCTAGATTTCTTTCATATTGCGCTGGTGATACACGTTGATCTTTCGGTGTTGATCTGGTTTTTGGCGTTTGAAGGTGTGCTCTGGGCTTTGAATGATAATGGTCGTTTCCTACCGTTAGCCAAAATTAGCTTCTGGCTGTGTACTGCGGGTACAGTGATTATCGCCATCTCACCATTTTTGGGTGCCGATAATCCTATAATGAACAACTATGTACCGGTGTTAGTTAATCCTGTTTATTTTAGTGGATTGCTGATGTTTGCAGTGGGATTTTTTATCCTGATATTGCGAGCCCTGTTCTTTACTGATAAGTCTCAGTCATCTTCAGCTTTTTCTTTTGCACTAAAGGCGGCGGCTGTTGCTGCCATGCTTTCGATGATTGCGTTATTAATCTCATACTCTGGTATTCCCAATGAATTAAAAGGTGTGACTGATTTTGAGGTGTTATTCTGGGGTGGCGGTCATATTTTACAGTTCACTCATAGTATTCTCCTGTTACTAGTATGGCTTTGGCTAGCCTCTGCCACAGGCAACAGTATTAATATAAAACCAACTACGTTGCGCATATTATTTGGCATTATATTGGCTCCCGTCATATTTGTTATCCCAATTTATTTTATGTATGACGTGAACTCGATTGAGCATAGAGATGCTTTCACCCAGTTGATGCGTTTTGGTGGATTGGCCACAATACCGTTATCACTCATCGTGATTTATAGTGGGCTGACTACAGATAGTGTTGATGATGCACATCGCCCTGCTCGCAATGCTTTACTTGCCTCAATTATTTTATTCGGTACGGGCGGTATTCTTGGTTTTATGATAGATGGAATAAATGTGGTGATACCTGCGCACTATCATGGCTCGATTGTTGGTGTGACCCTGGCCTTTATGGGATTAACTTACTACCTGCTGCCAAAATTAGGTTTTCGTTCCGCGGTTACGCGCGCAGCCAGGATCCAGCCATGGGTTTATGGTGGTGGCCAGATGATGCATATTCTTGGTCTGGCATGGTCAGGTGGTTATGGTGTGCAGCGCAAAACAGCAGGCAGTGCACAAGGTTTGGAAAACCTGCCTGAAATTGCTGGCATGGCAATGATGGGAACTGGTGGTCTGATCGCAATTATTGGGGGTTTAATCTTTGTGGTGGTAACTATTAAAGCGATGTGGCCTACAAAAATTTAGCTATTAGTTGGCAGTTAAAGTTATTTACTCCAACAGTTTTTAGACTTTAACCTCACCCTGACCTGAGCTGTTTCTAATTAGCACAACGAAGCCCAGAATGAGTAACATGCCACCAATAAAAGCAGCGAGAGCCTGATTATTAGAGAATGAAGTTTTTCTGTTCTCTTTGATAGATAATGTCGGCTGGGTTTCTGGCAACCAGCTGCCTTCCAGTTCGTATTTTATATATCCCTCAAAACTGCGCCCAAATTTGTGATCACCTAACTTGTAATGAAAGTGGTCATCAATATCCTGCCTGGTTGTTTTAAAGGCAAAATCTCTTCTGAACCCCTTAATGACTCTCTGCTTAGTATCAAGAATGGAGATAACGATTTTAAAGTTCTTCTCCTCAATGTCTTTATTCGGTAATACTAACCAGAATGAAATTCTTTTTTTATCAGTATTGCTAAAGGCTAAAATTTCGCTTTTATTTTCAAGGTCAATTTGATGAGATTGAACTTCTGAATATAATTGACTGGAAGAATCGATAATGGCATCGATAGAGCTAATGTTAATCATTAACAGGCCAAAAGCCATGATTACAATGCCTGCAGTTACTTTAGGTTTGTTCATTGTTAATCTCTCTATAGCTTCAAAATATTTTTGAAGTAAAAAGGTTTAAGATTGATCTGATTAGTGGGTTTAAAACTTTTGTTTTTAATTAAATCTTTCTGTGATTTTTATAAAATCATCAGCAATGGTTTTTGCATCATACGGCGCTGATGTTAATGCTATAAGTCGACCATTGGTATCTGTCAGCATGATCGTGACGGTATGATCGATCAAGTAGTCACCTTCTTTATTTTGATCAGGGTTTTTCTGGCTCATGATGCCTAAATCTTTTGTTAATGCCAGAAGCTGTTCTGGATCACCTGTGACACCGATAAAATTTTTGTTAAACCAGGGAACATAATCAGCCAGTGTGGCTATATCATCACGTTCTGGATCTAATGTAATAAAAACAATCTGTGGAAGCACAGGGCTATTTTTGTCATGCAGTATTTTTTCGACGTGGTTTAAAGTATTCAGCGTTGATGGGCAGATGTCCGGACAATGTGTATAGCCAAAGCTGAGCAGGCTCCACTTCCCTAATAAATTGTCCTGGGTAAAGTCGTTGCCATTGTGGTCACTTAAATTGAATGCGGTGACAGCCGAGGTGGCATGCACAATGGTGGCTGTAATACCATCATCCATATATTGACCGTTACTAGAGCTTCCATATTTCAGAAATAACCACTGTGCCAGCATCGATAAAATTAGAACAGAGGCAACAACAAGGTAAAGAGCCCTGGGCGGCTTAATTTTGTTTTCAGACATACCAGCTATTACATAAAGCTACGAATCAGTAACCTTGCATAATGATCGACTAATAAGAAGGTAAATAACAGGCTGAGATAAAAAATTGAATAGCCGAAAGTCTTCATTGCTATTTCATCAGTGCCCTTGCGGTAGAGTTGAATGGCGTAATAAAGAAAGCCAACGCCAAGTGCAATTGCGCCGCTGAGATAGATTAGTCCGCTCATTTGAATGAAAAATGGCAATATTGAAACGAAAACGAGCAGAATGGTATAAAGCAGGATTTGACGCTTGGTGACAGCAACACCGTGGGTGACTGGTAACATTGGAATGCCGGCAGCACGGTATTCATCACGTCGCTTGATGGCCAGGGCCCAGAAATGTGGTGGTGTCCAGACAAAGATAATCAGAAATAGTAGCAATGCTTCTGGTGGCACCTCATTGGTCACAGCAGCCCAGCCCAGTAATGGAGGAGCCGCACCTGCTGCACCACCCAGTACGATGTTCATGGGGGTATTTCTTTTCAGGTACATGGTGTAGATAACAGCGTAACCAATCAGTGAAAAGAAGGTTAGCACCGCTGTGATGTTGTTGACGAACACAACCAGTATGTAGCTGGATATGGCTGCCAGCACCAGGGAAAAAATTAAGGCTGCATAGGGAGGTAAATCACCCTGTGGTAAGGGGCGATTGCTGGTGCGATCCATAACGCCATCAATACGAAAGTCGACCCAATGATTCATGGCAGCACCTGAAGCTGCACCAATACCTATTCCCAGAGTGCCGAATATCAGGGCATGCCAGGGAATGCTGTCGGGAGATGCTAATAACATACCTACGACCGCAGTAAAGATAATTAAGGCAACCACTTTGGGTTTGCATAGTGCCCAGTAACTTTTATAGTTAATGGAAGTAATCATATTGAGAGCTCTTTCATGCATAGTTGGCTATTCTAACCCATTGTTTATAAAAAAAAAGAGGGTTTTTACACCCTCTTATGCATTAAATTGATTTAATTTGTTTAAGTTTTGTTGGTACCGTATTCGTACGGTCCCCAGGCTTCCTTGATTGTTGGTACTGCTTCCCAGTTACCGTGCGCCAATGGTGGTGAAGTCGTTGTCCATTCCAGCGAACGTGAACCCCATGGGTTGCTACCGGCTTTTTCGCCCTTAAGCATACCGTGTATCCAGTTAATCAGAATAATGATGAAGCCAATGGCAATAATTGCAGCACCAGCAGTCATGATTACGTGAAATGACTCAGCTTCGGGGAACTGCTGGTAATCCCAGTATCTGCGAGGCATACCAGTTGTTACTCCAACGACCATCATTGGGAAGAAGATGCTGTTGACGCCGATGAATGACAGCCAGAAGCCAATTTTGCCCAAAGTCTCGTTGTACATTCTGCCGGTGAATTTTGGATACAAATAGTAAACTCCTCCAAAAATGGAGAAGGTTCCTGCAACCGCCATCACATAATGAAAGTGACCGATGATGAAGTAGGTATCAGAGACGTGTAGGTCTAATGATACCAGTGCCAAAGGAATACCAGTCAAACCACCAACCAGCATCAGGAAGATCACTGATAGTCCGTAAAGCATGGGTGTTTTAAAGCTGATAGAGCCTTTAAACAAAGTGCCAACCAGACTAATAAACATTAAACCCACGGGAACACTAATCATTAATGTCGTGATCATCTGGCCAACACGTAGCCAGTCAGGCATACCTGTTACATAAAGGTGATGAATCCAGACCTCACCCGCCAGTATGACGATGCCGCCTATTCCACCATAAACCGCTGCTTTATAGTTAAAGATACGATTACGTGCAAAAGTAGCGACAATATCAAACACGATACCAATGAACGGCAGGAAGATAACGTAGACAGCAGGATGAGAATAGAACCAGAATAAATTCTGATAGATTAAAACATCACCACCTGCAGCCGGATCAAAGAAATGGGTGCCGACATATTTATCTAGCATGATCATGGTAACGGCAGTACCCAAAACTGGTACGAAAATTAGCTGCAGAATAAATGCACCAAAAGTACACCATGTGAAAATGTTGAGCTGGTTCCAGCCAATACCTGGTGCGCGCATAAATGTAATAGTGGTTAAGAAATTAACGCCACCCAAAATTGAAGCAAAACCAAGTAATAACACAGTGAATGTATATAAAGCCGTGTTACCCGGTGTGACTACAGAATATGGAGGATAACCTGTCCACATCACATCCGGTGGATTAGGCACAACAAAGGTTAGTAAGGCAAGAAAAATGCCCATGTAAAATAACCAGACGCTCAATGCATTAACGCGTGGAAAAGCTACATCGCGTGCGCCAATTTGTAGAGGGATGAGATAGTTGGCAAGGAAGCCTGTAAGTGCAGGAATCTGAAAACCAAGAATCATGGCTGCACCATGAAAATATAACCAGACGTTATAGTCGTTAGGATTAGTTGTAATGGTTGGTCCTATTGCGCTCAGTTCGGCACGCATTAACAACGCCATTATGCCTGCCAGTACGAATGCAGCGATTGATCCAATAAGATATAACAGACCGATTTTTTTGTGGTCAGTTGTAAATATCCAGTCTTTTAATACATGCATCATCTCAAGAGTTCCCCTTGAATATATAAATTATTATTAATTATAAAAATATTTAGTTTGAAGCCAGGTTTTGTTCCAGATTTTCAGCTTCGGCTTTATACCAGGCGGTGAATTCCTCTTCAGGCATTGCGATAATTTTGCCTGCCATGCGTGAATGTAATAAGCCACAATATTCCGCGCAGGTAACAACATGCTCGCCCGGTTCCTGAGGATAGAACCAAAGGTAAGTAATACGACCAGGCATAGAGTCTTCCTTAATTCTAAAGTCAGGAATGAAATGACTGTGCAGTGTGTCACGACTTGTCATGCGTAAGACAATAGGTGTACCCGCAGGAACTCGTAATTCGTTGTATGCTTTTACACCATTTGGATAAGTGTAATCCCAGGACCACATAGCAGATTCGAGTTTTATTTCTAAGCTATTTTCTGGCACATTGCGATATTCATTGTAGAGTGTCCAACCTTTAGCGGCCATATAGAGATCATCAGCAAGGAATATGAAGACAGGAATAATGGCCCAACCAATGGCGCTCATTGTTGTCATTGGTTTTTGTGAGCCTTCATCATCGTCATTTCGACGACGATATTTGATCATGAAATAAATAGTAATAAAGGCAAAGATGGCACCGATAATGGTGATATCAATCATGACTTCATACCATAGATCATTAAATCCTTTTGCTGTGTCAGCAATTTCCCTGGCAAAACTGCTGCCTGGCATAAGGCTGATCATAAAGCCGACTAAGGATGATGTCAGGTTTATACCTGTCATTCCGAGCTTGTGCATGTTTCATACTCCTGGTTTTTTTTCTTATTGATCTTTACTCTAAAAGCAAAGAGCGTTATAAAAATTCCTGATAATAGAGAGCTAACGCCTACTAACAGCGGTATATTTAATGTGTATTTGCCTTCTTCAAAATTGTAGCTAAAGCAGACACCGGCTAAAATATCGATGATTTTTCCTGCATGAGAAATTTTTTCCCAATCAGCATCAATTAAAGCCAGGTTTAAATCATCAACCGTGAACTCTGCTCCGTTCAAATAACGCGCAATGCGTCCCTTTGGTGTCACAAATACAAATGCATTCGGATGTACAAATACTTTGTCTCTTGATGACCAAAAATATCGTATGCCCATACTTTTGGTTAGACTCTTTATGTCTTCCGGATTTTTCATTACCGAAAGTGTCCAACGATCTTTCAAGTTTTCAGGAACGCCGACTTTGTGCTGGCTGAAGTGGCTTAGTGAATTAACGTTATCGTTTTTGTCGAAAGATATTGTTAATGCACGATAGTCACGACCGGGTTCAGTTTGTTTTAATTCTGTTAAACGTTTAGCCAGATATTTGTTTAATGTTTCGCACACACCATCACAGGTGTAATAAGAAAACAGCAGTATTAAAGGTTTCCCCATTTGATCTGCTAATGTAAATTCATTCCCCTTGTCGTCCAGCAGGACAAAACTTCCATCTAATGGTGTGCCAAGGAATTTAGCTTCATCAATTCTTACCACGCCGGGATCTAAAGTTGAAATCACATTAGCAGATCA
>Ga0224511_10001919_pt1 | contig 13353 bp, 11 predicted proteins | sample SF_May12_sed_USG_2_FD_169988 | JGI IMG/M metagenome (GOLD analysis project Ga0224511, IMG submission 169988) | Sediment microbial communities from San Francisco Bay, California, United States - SF_May12_sed_USGS_8_1 | ecosystem: Environmental > Aquatic > Marine > Sediment | place: USA...
TATAATTAATAAATCGGTATACTTTGACATTCTGGAAAAACAAAAATGTTTATGCGAAGGTGACCCGGAACTGTCGATGACCCGAAACTGTCGAGTTCACTGTAGTTGAAACTAAATTTATAACTTGAATACAAAAATTATAAAAAAGTTGATTTAATTGGTAGAATATATTCAGAAACAAAAGTTAAACCTTCTTTCCCCAGTCTGTCGATTCTTCCACATATGGACCTGTCTCTGACTTGAATGCTGTAACATTTCCAGTCGGTTTGATCAAAAAGTGTTTTGTAATGTTTATATACTTATTATATTCTATATCAGTTTATTTTACTGTGAATTTTAGATTGCCTATTATACTTAAATATATACGTTCCATTAGAAACCTATTTATATACGAGTGAACTCAAAATGCGTGTTTCGGTACATAGTATGTGTAAAATATATATTTAACTAATCACAAAAATGAAGAACGCTTTCTTTTGAATAAACTTAGTCAGATTATCACCTTACAATCATAGTCATAATCCAATGGATTAACATTGACCATGTACTGTGTGTGCAGTTGTAAATGATCATGTTTGATCATTGTTGTACTGCCCATAAGTTTAGGCCGCGTACACACAAATGCCATGTGATATACAGACGCAATGTTAGAGGGGGAAACATATTTTGTATAGAATGTATAATTACAGACCTGTCTGCATTGTTTGTATTCAAAATGTTATTCTAAAATCTTTTTATGTTTTTGTTCGTGTATTTGTTGCGTCATTTGGATATTATAATATACATGATTACTTACATTTTTCGTCCTTGTAAACATTAGATTTGGATGATTCCTTCAATTTCTTGGAACTGCCCTGTAACACACAAGCAATGGTGTTCAGACTACTCTGAAAGTATTATATATTACAAACAATAACGCTAGTGCGCTTCACGGAATTTTTAAACCTTTGTACTCCATATGCGCACGTCAAAAGAAATCAATCCTTTAATTGAATACATGAAGTGGTTTTGTACCTTTAGGTTTTATGCATTTTATACGTTAGTGTCTTGTCATATGTTTATTAAGACTGGAATGAACAATTAAACACTAATGGCTAATAGGTAATATTTAGTATCACTCATCCTGACGAAAGCTGGTAATGTTTAGCGCATTGCATAGCAGCTGTGCAGTGTAATATTCAGACATTGTATTGTACATGAAATGCATGTATCCACAACTGAATTTAAGCTGTTTGAATGCAAAAGACAAGTAATTTTTAATGCTCTTACCGTTGTAGTTCTCATGGTTTTCGTTGCAGACAAGCGTCGGCGGCGCAAATGATGGGCTTGTCGAATCTTGAGAAATTGTTAAACGAACAATCATTAACAATATAATTATACAACAATTGTCAAAAGAACAATCATTAACAATGTTTGCACAACACATATACCTTGTACTATCCATCATTAAATGAAGCATTATCTGAACTTACTAAAAGAACAATATAATATGGTAATAGACAAGTTTTACCTTTTTGTTTAAAGCGCAGTGGAACAGAAATATGAAGAACCCCTAAAACATAAAACATACGTATAGCAGACCTACATGTAGCGTATAAAACAATACCTTACCTGATTAAAATATTTACTAACGTTCCAATAAAATCAGTTTAATGTAAGGAAACATCGAGACCATTAAATATGTTCCTTATAACCGGAGTTCCTTATAAACGTATAGTGAAGTAGTTCCTTAGTAAAGATTTGGGAATAAAAATCAATGCGTTATAACCGGAAATTCCTTAAAAGCGGGTTTCATATAAGCGGACTTCACTGTAAAATCACACATTATGAGGTCGCTGCAGATATAGAGGAAAAGACAAGTACTTAGTCACAGTTGTCAATAGCGTTATAAAAGAGTATTGGCTAAAATAGTTATGTATTATCAATCTACTAATTAATCGTGGCGTGAATGTGTATGTTTATAAAGCTCAAAATATTAAACTTACTAATTGCTTTGTATTTTTTCAATAAACTATTTTAAGTCAGAATAGATTTAAAAAGCAACAAAGTACATTAGTATTTCGTCAAAAATAACTCTACAACAGTTTGTCTTATGGGTGCCAGAAAGGCATACTATATGTGCCGGAAAAAATGTTAACTTCTACCGCTGTTATGTGTTGTGTTTGAAATTTGATTGTATATTATACATGACCAATGTATAACATAATTTTTACTGTCACTAAAATAAATTTCAGTAGTACAATATTTCGTTTATAAACTAAAAAGAATAATTCTTTAAAGGGTCTCCACTACGGCATGGTCGTGTGACTCACGATAAACCTGTATATTCTTGTTATCAACGTATTTAGTGTATCAATACTTTTTTATGGTACCCTTATATGTCCTCTATCGATTTGGCAACTCGGCTTTAAATTGGAATATATATGTTAAACAGGTTAAAAGCGTTACTAACGCCTTTTTGAGATCAACACATATAAAACAAGTTTAAGTGAATTGCCAACCGATAAAAGACATATAAAGGTATCACAAGATAGACAGCTATGCCCTACACATATCGACAAAAAAGAAGGTTTTCGAAAATGTTCTTGTTAGGTGTGTTACCATACATGCAACTGCAATCACCAACATTTTATCTAGAGCGTTCCTATCTCGGGAAATATGTAACCTGTGCCTAAACAAACCTTTATAATCACCCCCTATACCCGGATTTCTGGAGCTACTGTTACACAGAACAACTATTACCTGAAGCCCATTGCAGATGGCGAAAAAATACTGGATGAAGAAGAGATCCTCACTGACGTAGAAGATACCCAGAACCCACGAGACGCCCATCAAGGGCACTAGCACGCACAGCGAACGCAGGCTCGTCCTGTGGACGATCGTATTTTCTTTATCAACGGCCATATTTATTTCAATTAGGAAACGACTTCATTTTATTATTAACAAAGACGGTTTGAATAAACAATGAAAATATACGTGCAATGGGATTAATAAAATCTATACTGTTTTGAAAAACAGATTCACATTTGTTCAACTTTAAAACCATAAATAAAAGAAGTGGACAATTACTGAATCTTTGCAGACATCTTTTTACTCTCCATCGATTTCATGCGTAACATCTTGTAGAATACAGTTATGAGACAAACGATATTCAGCTGGAAAAAAACCAACACAATTTCACAAGACAGGTTAATCGTAATTCGTTATTACATCCGCATGTTTGCATTTAATTAGTTTAAAGGACTAGGGCACACATATTTGGGAACGTACATATATAAAACTATAGTTTATATATGATTCTCTGCCAAGAAATGTCATGTTGAATCTCTGATTCTTAAAAATATGATGGCAACATACTTAAAACATGTGAGATGTACGACAACTGAGGTAAACATACTAATTGTAACATGGACAAGAATAGGATTTCCCATTCATTTGTATTGGAAAATGTCCTGGTTTGTGTGCACATGTCTTCAAAACTAGCAAACATAGCCTATTTTAAATGCTTTATCATGCATTATTTAGATATTTGAGATTGTGTCTGCCAAAGCTGAGCTATAGAGGCTTTAATTACTGGGAAAACAGTTTTAAGCACAAACTCACCACTATGACAAGTAAAGCAGGTCCGACAAAGGCCCAAATAACACCATCGGCCAGCGATAGCCAGCAACTGCAACGCAAGAAGAGCATAGTCGGGTTTTCAGTCCAGACAATGTGTTTGAATGCTATTTCAAATAAATGTCGTACGCAAAATTTGTACATTCTTAGCTGAGAAGTCCCTTGCCAAAGAGGTTCTTACAAATACATGATTAAAGAGGTTCTTTTAACATGGAGGTGAACGCGAGCTGTAAGTGGCGGTTTAGTAAGGTTAGGTTGTACATTATTCGTTATTAATGGTTTATTTCTCATTATTATTCTGCGAGTTTGTTTCTCATCATTATTCTGTGTTTCCGATTCTGCACATTTCGTAAAATATCTACAAAAAATTGACATATAGTAAGCTTACGAACTTACAAATTAGAAGTTCCATATCCATCTGTTTCAGTGGCACCCAGTGAAATACCAACGATAACAGCCGGCACCACTATAAATGGAAGAGTTAATTAAACGGGTGTGATTAGCCGCTAATACGACTTAATATTAGTGTTAACGAGTTTATAATTAAAAAAATGTTCATCATCAAATAACAGATAAACTTGTTCAATCATATTTCTTTTAAATTTTCATCAGCTTGATCTCTTTCTTACTCTCAATTTCTCTATCATTATCTAACTGTGTACTTGTTTGCTTTTGGTTACACTAGTTGAGTGGCATATTAACACAAAGCGGGCTATATGATGTCAGCAGTCCCCATACAACGACTATATTTTAAAGATATACTCGTAATACCAATGATTATGATCATCCATGCGTCATACCCCATGAGACGGTGACTAGAATGCGCGCCCTGGATCTCGTAGCGAACACGAGAACGACGGTGTAGACCATCTCCACACCCTCCGCCAACATGAGCGCGAACACCACCAGGTAGATGTAGTGAAGCATAGCAGCCACTACTGTGCAGAACGCCTGCAGAAAAGAAGTACTATAACGTTAGGCGTTCTCTACACAAAATCAAACGCTTTATTTAGGGGGTGATTAATAACTGTCCACAATATTCGCTTTAGTTTCCCCCGAAATCGTCAATGTTATCTATTGCTGTGTTTCCAATACAATTACAGTCAAGTCCGCTTAAAATAACCCGCTTATAAGGAAGACCCGGTTATAAGGAGCTGATTTTCATCCCACAATTTGTAGGAACTAGTTCATCATACGTTAATACGGAACTCCGGTTATAAGGAACATACTTTCATGGTCCTGATGAGTTCCTTTCAAGCGGATTTTACTGTACACTCCAGTTAGTTACTAAATCCGTATACCGGACGACCTACCTTGCTTTCGGTTCTATCGACACCAGCAAGGAAGATGATGTAGGACAGAAACAAGGCGACACACAGGTTCAGCAACAGAACCGCGCGATCTGATCTCAGGTATCTGCAAATCACATTTAGTTTAACCTTAGTTTGCAAAACATGTACTCCAAAACACATTATTGACAATTTTCAATCTTCGATTTTCAATTTATTCCAGACAAGCTAAACATTTCAAAAACAAATATTTCATAAAATACTGATACAAACATGAAACATTTTCTTTAAAATATCTTTCCTGAAAGCACAAGTGTTGCAACCATAATACAATATTATGCTTATATTACAATTACTTAACATGCCGAGGCCATTTTGTCATGGTTCCCCACACTATTTTGCTTTTTGTATATCTCCTCAATTACGTATTCCACTTACACTGTGTAAGACATTACCTCCAGAAGCAGGTGTACGCGATGATGGTGATGAGAAGGCAAACCATGGAGATAGCGATTCCCACGATGGAGACGAGACGCAGGGGCAGGGACGTGCTGTCAGCCTGGCGGCAAAAAACTTCGACAAATACAGCTGAACCTAGTTAAGTCGGAGTCATAGGTACCGCGTGAAATACTTCGAAATATTGAGACTTCGGCTTACTGTATATGCAAGTAGTTTGAACAGGACATCAAAACATTTAACAGGCGTGTCTATTTCCTAATTCGTTTGCATTGTCTCAATGTCTTGATCTAATCAGTTAAAGTATGTGTTAAATATATTTAGCAGTGACTACTGGTATAGAATAAAGATGATAATTTCGCACTGGCATAAACAGATGACAAACCTCTACAAATGGGCTCATAAGGACGGCGAAGTTAGTCAGGTGGCTACAGCTGCAGACAGTGACGTTATCCGAGGTCGAGGTCACCTGGCAATCTTTGGACGACCAGTAGCCGGAACCAGCGGTCCTGGTGAGACACTAGATACAGTTAATTTAAAACAACAATACACACATGTTTGCTAATTGAAGAGTTTGCACACATATCATATCACGGCGTTAAATGAACCTACCCAAACTTATTTACTAGATAGCATTACGAAATATATTAAGTATAAAGTAGGAATTGTGAACAAGAACAACTTACGATCCAAACTTCCAATAGCTGCATAAGGGGTTGGATAGATTGTTCTGCAACACAGTAAAGTTTTTGTAAATATTTGTGTAGTCCATTTTAGGCACCGTGTTTTGCAGACAACATTTCTTATTATTAAACTGTTAAAACGAATTGGTTGATTGATATTGTTTTAGTGTAATTAAAACTATGTATTCAATTATTTAAAATGTACCGGTATATGCATTTTAGCTGTTATAATGTACCTCAAAGTGTTGGAAGGTAATAGCAACTGGATTAGCTTCGTTGACATTATTACCACCAGCTGATATGGAGAAAGATATCACGGGTCCATTGATCACAACCGAGTCATTCCTGGAAACAATAATGCGTAAAAGTACACACACTAGTATCGTGCTTTTAGTATTGGAAAAGCACAATATGTATCTAACAAACACATTCACAACTTAACAAATGACAAGTAATTTGTATGTTAATATAAAATCAAAACGGCCTAAAGTCGTAATTCAACATAATTTCTATGTTTTACGAATTTTTACTCCAGTATACATGTTCATAAAAATGAAACGTACGCCTGGGAATCGTTGGACGTTTTCGCTGGCATCACGTCAGAAATATCTTTATACATTACAGCTGTAACGATAGGTTCTTCTCCACCTGCTATTAAATTAGAAACTGAACAACATTAATAGCAATAAAGACATGGACTACTGGTTCTTGGTTTAGCAAAATGAAACCATTTTAAATAAACTTTAACGGGCCCAGGAGCAAATCATAAAATATTTATGTCAGATGATTTAGTTCACTGTTAAAAACTGTTAGGGTACACTTTTATGATGTATATGATTAAGAAAGACTATGCATTTGGTACCTGCAAACGCTCCACTAGGTAGAACTATATTACTCGTCGTATTGGCGATCCAGCTAGCACCATCACCAGCCTTAATATTATCGTCAGGAAATTTTAAGCCCCGACTCTTGTTCACTTTCTTGACTTCAATGGCGATGTTAGCCTTGACGATTGGCTCTTGGGAAACATTGCCATTGCTCTGAATGTTTTTGCGCAACGACTCTCCCACCGAGTCGATAGCTCGCAACATCTTTTCTGCCTGATTGCTTTCCTAGAAAATGCCAAAACGTGTTAATGGTTTAAATGTGGATCAGTTCTGATGCAGTTTAATGTGTCGTTGTGAATCATGTTCAGGTCGAACATTCTAAGCTTGCTCAAGTGTGTAATCAGTTGTTTTATCCATAAATTATTTGCATTATATCAATCACTTTTGTCGATGTGTGTTTAATTAACACGACGTTCACAATACTTATAATGCTGTATTGATTATAACCAGACGGTACGTCAGCCGACCCACTTAACTTATTTAAACGAAATTCCGTTTAGTTTAACATATACATGTATTTCTGTTATCACGCACCAAAAAAGCCTAACAAACGTACAGAGCTTTAGTAACAGTACGTTTACCTGTTCGTTCAGCGTTTTCCAACTGTTCTTGTTTGAAGCATTCAAGATGTTACTGGTCGTCTCAAAGAAATGCTGAAGTAGTCAATATAAACGTTCATTAGTAACACTTTATAAAACATCAAACATCGTTAATGACAAGTTAATCTGCGTAGAAAATTTTCTTTTGTTTTGTTTGACCGTTACAACTTTTTAGGTAATACTTTGCGGTTATTCCACAAAACCAGCTATCTATGGTTCACCTGTACTGTACATGTCTCTTTACTCCTCAACCGAGTGTTGTCTTTCTTACAGGGGCTATTTTGATAGACATCTGAACCGTATTTAGTGCTAGTGTTATATCAATGATCACATAGGATGTTGTCTTTACTGGCGCAGAAGAGTAACTGTTTACATGTTTCATTGAGTCTTCCTTCGTACAATACATTCTTGGGTAATTAATTAAGTCGTACGCAGTTTGGTAGATATATTTAACATTATTGAAAAGGCTAGGTTCTCGAGTTACATCTATCATTACATCAACATACCTCTGCAACATCATTTGACACTAAACCTGCTGAGCTATTGAGTAAATTAGCAACACTCTCCAACGACTGAGAAACAGTGGTAAGTTCTCCATCAGTCAGTGAATCGTTGCCACTTGGTCCTTTAGTGGCATTAGCGACCTTTTCTAGTGCACTAACAACCTGAGTTGATGTGGAAGAGTTTGTAAGCCCTTCAATCTGAAATTCGAGAAAATAATACAAATTATAATAACAAACACTTACTTTTTATATACGAGTGTCTGTGTCAGCAGGCACTGTATGATTTTGAATCTACATCGCAATGTTCAGTTTGCTCGTATTTTTATTGAAAAAAGCCTTGTATCACTCACAGTATGTTAACACATGCAAGCATTCATACTATATATGCTTGAATACAAACACACTATAAATTATAACACGATGAAAAAGTGACGATTTACCCAAACTTGTAAGGCACATGAAGAAATAAAGCGATAGTCAAATGTTGATATTATGTAAGGGAATCCACTATTTAACAGTGCATTAAGCATTACTACTGTGTAAACGATTTATATATCCGTATCAAATGAAATATATATAATGTGTTTAAATAGATGCATATTATCTCATATACTCGTACATTCGTACATCATTCTACATTCATTTTTATAAAACCCCTGCCATCGTTTAAGTGAAAATTGAATTTTGTTATTTTCCCCATGGTCGCTGATTAGGATATCGTCAATATATTCTACGTCTACCATAACATTTTTTAGATATTGCTTATTGTCTTTGCCAATGTACCTCTTTACTTGCTTCCGTTATCTCGGGTCGTTCACAGCTGTACACAGGTAGCCACCATTTACCATCAAGGCCGCAATAACGAGTCATATTTCCTAAAGGGAAATCATAATATACGAAAACTATTTTATGTTTAATGCTATTAAGTTGTAAACTCTGCACAGTTAAAAGCAATGTTCAGTAGAAAGGTTTTTGTTTTTGTTTAACGAAATATATTAAACCCCTTGAACAATTATGCTCGTTAAGATGCCTTAAACTAACTGTGCAATTAACAACAATGAATGACATAAATTATCTCATGTCTACAGCTGGAGTATTTTTTCCTCTCCTAGGCAACTGTACCTTTCAGAGGAGCAACACAATCGTATTTTCTCGTCTGGTTGACTACAGTTTCGTTCCACACAGTTCCTCGGGAGTCTTTTTCGGAAGGACATATTTTCGGCGAAACATCTATTATAATTACAAGAATTGAAAAATATTATACACTCTTTACAAACAAATATGTAATTTGTATGCTATTTTGTAAACTATGCTCAAAATATCGTTTTGAATTCGTATTTAATTTGCACAAAGAGCAGTCTTACTCAAAACAAAACATGCAGGTTCCACTCCTCCCCACACCCCGGAAGCAAGGCATCGCCGTCTGATGTCACCAATAATTTTGAAGCCAGGTTTACACGTGTAATTTGCAGTGGAGTTGACAACTGTTTGCAAGGGTAACATCACGTTGCCGTTCTGTGGACGTGTCAATCTTCCACAATCTGGTTCAAAAGTAATGCTTATATATTGTTCAAAGTTTATGTAAATAAATTTGACAACCTGAATCCTATTTATGACTCGGTAAAGCAATTCATACAGTCAATAGGGATATATAGTAGCATTTAAGTATGGATCGATTCATAACAGTTTGTACAAAACATTGTAATTTTGTATTTTTGTGCATTTTAAGTAGCATATAAAACAAATACAGCCAGCCTATAAATATCTCTTTACACCAAAGAAAGCAAATAAACTTATCGCAAGCACTATTAAGGACATACCCAATATCCTGTATTTTCCAACTCATTGCTTAATTTTATTTTGGTATCACAAATTATAAGGAATTATCAATACAATGACCTATACCTTTAATCACGCATGTGGGAGTAGTGTTTGTCCAATACATGGCCGCCGCACCGACTGAACCGTTGACGCTACATTGTCTTGTAGCGTTACCAATAAGATTGAACCCAGCGTTACATTCAAACCGAATCACGCTTTGGAAGGCAACGCCGGAAGGGTTTATAAACGTTCCGTTTGCAGGTGGTATTAGGGTGCTGCAGTCTGAAATATATATTGTTACATTTATTTCCTTTTATAAAACACTTTTATAAAATGTGTAAATCTATATGTTGTATTCTAATTACAGATCCTTATGAACATATCCAGTGGTAAAAAGTAGTAATAAACATACTGCGAGCAATACATCTCGCAGTTGTCCATGTTGCAGTTTTAGAACATTCGATGTTTGTTTGGTTTGCTAAGTATCCCAGATTGCATTGCACAATGGCAACTGAGCCAAATGTTGTACCACTGTGATTGTAAACGCCATGTGCGATACTTGGTGGGTCGCCGCAATCTGAAATGCACATTTATTAAAAAGCCTGAAGACGAAATGCTTTAAAGCCTTTAAAGGTGAAAAAACTTTGACCACGTATAGTAAGAAAAACCAACAATTTCAATATATTATTTCAGCAAGTTATTTTGCTTCCTGCTTGTATTGCCATTTATGTACACTAGACATTTATTTATTATGAAATATCTCACAAATTCATTTTCATTTTACTGCAACCTTTTTCTTAATAACAAATGATTTGTTGTATAAACATATACCTAAAGGCATGCACGATGTTGAAGACCAAGTTCCGTTAATCATACACGTTACACTGCTTACGCTTGCGTTGTAACCCTGGTCACAAATAACGCTACCAATAGCGCCGTACGTAGTACCATTGGCTCTGATGTGCCCATTGGTTATGTTCGGTGCCAGACCGCAATCTATTGAAAGAAAGTGTTTGAGAGATCAAATTCCATCAGTGTTCACAATGTTCAATAGAGCGCTTTTCTTTTTAAAGGTATTACTCAAAGGCGACCTATGGTTTAATGGTCTAACATGACACCTGTACCATGCTTTATTCATGCCGGATGTGTCAGTTCAAGTTTCAGTGCATAATGATAGGATTTCTAAGTTCATATGGATATATAAATCCTCATGAGTAATAAACATAAAAAAATATGTAGGATTAAATAAATGTACGTGTGTTTTGAGACTCAATCCCGATTGCGATTCAGATAAATGAAAAAACTGAACACAATTTACGTGTACTCACCAACTCTTACACATTGTGAGGTAGACCATGTTCCGTTCTCAGTACACGTGATAACATCAACGCTGGAGTTGTAACCCGTGTCACACTGTACATTGGCTTGTGCCCCATATTCTGTGTCTGACGTATTAACTAGTACATAGACACCGTTGTTAAGGGTTGGTAGAACCCCACACTCTGTAAAAAGGACAGAATGCTGATGAGTTTGCTGTTAAAGAATAACGCAATACTTGTCATGACAATGTGACGTACATGAACACATGCTCATCTTGAACTAGGCTAAAGGAGCATTCTCAGCTTCAACGATCTATTTGACAAATTCGCTTTTTATGTCTTAATTAAATTGACAACTTAGCTACCTAAAAATTGCTTGACGACAATGTTTCATTCTTTATTTGTATGTGATGACAATAAGACACAACCGCATGTATGAAACAAACGCACTCACCAACAGCCAGACACTGAGTGGTAGACCACGTTCCGTTCTCTGTACAGGTGATAGCTTCGATACTGGAGTTGTAACCCGTGTTACATTGTACATTAGCCGGCGCGCCGTATGTTGTGTTTGAGGAATCAACAAGTACATAACCACCGTTGTCCAGTGTTGGCAAAGTGCCACAATCTATCCATAGCATTTAAAACAAAAAGTCTTTATTTTAATATTTCTGTGTGACAAAGTACAGTAATTAACACAAGAACCTGATTTGGAAATAATCTACATAAATGACAAATTTCGAATTTAACAGAATGAGCTACCCCATAATAATGTGCTGAATGCATGTGTAATGTATGAAACAAACGCACTCACCAACGGCCAGGCACTGAGTGGTAGACCACGTTCCATTCTCTGTACAAGTGATAGCATCGACACTGGAGTTGTAACCCGTGTTACATTGTACACTGGCCGGTGCGCCGTAGGTTGTGTTTGCGGAATCCACAAGTACATAAGCACCGTTGTCCAGTGTTGGCAAAATGCCACAATCTAACAATAACATTTAAAACAAAAAGTCTTTATTATAATATTTTTATATGACACAGTACAGTAATTAACACAAGAATATGATGTGGAAATAATCTACATAAATGACGAATTTCGAATTTAACAGAATGAGCAACCTCATCATAATGTGCTGAATAGATGTGTAATATATGAAACAAACGCACTCACCAACAACCAGACACTGAGTGGTAGACCATGTTCCATTCTCAGTACAAGTGATAGCTTCGATACTGGAGTTGTAACCCGTGTTACATTGTACAATGGCCGGTGCACCGTATGATGTGTTAGAGGAATCCACAAGTACATAACCACCGTTGTCCAGTGTAGAAAACGTGCCACAATCTAACAATAATATTATAAACAAAGTCTTTGTTTATTTTAAATATGATTTAGTTCAGTAATTTACACAAAAACCTGATGTGGAAATAATCAATAATCATACATAAATGACGAATTTTGAATTTAGCAGAATAATTTACCTCATCATAATGTGTTGAATAAATGTGTAATGTACGAAACAAACGCACTCACCAACAGCCAGACACTGAGTGGTAGACCACGTTCCGTTCTCAGTACAGGTGATAGCATCGATACTGGAGTTGTAACCCGTGTTACATTGTACACTGGCCGGTGCGCCGTATGTTGTGTTTGAGGAATCCACAAGTACATAAGCACCGTTGTCCAGTGTAGGGAAAGTGCCACAATCTAACAATAACATTTAAAACAAAAAGTCTTTATTATAATATTTTTATATGACAAAGTTCAGTAATTTTCACAAGAACCTGATGTGGAAATAATCTACATACACGATGAATGTTGTATTTAACAGAATACGCTACCTCATCATAATGTGCTGAATAGCTGTGCAATATATGAAACAAACGCACTCACCAACAACCAGACACTGAGTGGTAGACCACGTTCCATTCTCAGTACAGGTGATAGTATCGATACTGGAGTTGTAACCCGTGTAACATTGTACAATGGCCGGTGCACCGTATGTTGTGTTTGCGGAGTCCACAAGTACATAAGCACCGTTGTCAAGTGTAGGGAAAGTGCCACAATCTAACGATGACATTTAAAACAAAAAGTATTTGTTTTAATATTTTTATATGACAAAGTACAGTAATTAACACAAGAATCTGATGTGGAAATAATCTACATAAATGACG
>Ga0224511_10001920_pt1 | contig 13345 bp, 19 predicted proteins | sample SF_May12_sed_USG_2_FD_169988 | JGI IMG/M metagenome (GOLD analysis project Ga0224511, IMG submission 169988) | Sediment microbial communities from San Francisco Bay, California, United States - SF_May12_sed_USGS_8_1 | ecosystem: Environmental > Aquatic > Marine > Sediment | place: USA...
GTACCCTTAACGTGACAGTGACGATAAGTATCGATGCGTACAGAAAGGCAAACACTTGTCCATCCGCCAGGTCTTGCCCATTGTGATTTGTTCCATCGACTAAAGTCCCATATGTGATGAAGTAAATTGCACATGATGTGAGCACTCCTTCCAGCAGTGATAAACTAAAGCGCTTCTTATTGAAGAGCATATCCGATAGACCAGGAGTGTATAATTTAGGGTAACTTATGGAGTAGTCTTCTCCTACATCCTACAATCGGATGGAAACAAGGGGTGATGGACTATTGCTTCGAAGACTCATGCTAACGGAGACATTTTAGCTCGTGATGATTTCCGCATCACACCCCAACATACGTGGAGCAGATAATTGGTTTTTCTCTAGTCCAACTATTCAACTTTTTATCTGAAACTTCAAAGCATATTTTAAATTTATCGCAAAAGCACAGTAGTCCGTGAGGGAGAGCTGGTACATTGTGAGCACATTACATCCGACTGATGTGGCTTACCTTATCAAAAATACCCAGCATCACAATCGGCATAGATGTATAGACAACATTATACGCCGAGATAAAGAATGGATCGTAGATTGTCTACAACAGAGCACGATTCAAAAAGTCATTGTAAAATATTGCTCAATCATTTTGACGGCCTTCAATAGCACATGTTTATAATAATTATGCTGGCAATGAAATTGTTTTACCTTACCAATGGACTACAGCCAGATGCACAGGATTGATCTCTTCGCGCAATGAATTTGTTAGACCCCTCCACAATGCCTTTATTGTAACAGGAGGACCTTATGAGTGATAGTGTTGTATAATATCTACCTGAGCGGAAAATCCGATGAACCACGCATACCAGAAATGGGCCAGAGTAAACGCGAAGTTCTTATAAAAGAAGTAGCCGAGGAACTTGGACATTCTCAGGTAGGACCATCGGCCGTGCACCAGGAGTAGTCGTTCCAGGTAGCGAAACTGAGCGAAGGAGAAATCACTGGAAAGCACCGCCTGCATTCCTTCCTGTCCACTTATACCAACTCCAATATGTGCGGCTGCAAAATGAGAATTCTCTCGGTTAACTATGCCTGATCCTGATTGGCCAGTGCAGAGCTTTGCCACGGCCATAGTGATTCGAGTCAGGATAGCACAGCCATCATGTTTACCCCCAACTAACTGTTGGCCGGTGAGTCTTAATAACGTGTCTTCTAGGTCAAGTATAGTTTTTACGACTACCAGCATTTACTGAACGATGATTGGACCAAAAATGGCACAGATCCCTGTGCTAAATGGGTGTTCTAAGATAGAAATGACTGTGAAGGCTTTATGAGTTGACTTACTCTTTATCATACTGACATCATTAGCACCATCTCCGATGGCCAGAGTGACTGATTTCTTATGGTTTTTAACAAGCTCCACCACCTGTGCTTTCTGCAGCGGTGTGACGCGGCAGCAGATGACTGCTTTACACATGCAGCCGACTTCCAGTAACAGCATTTCCAGTCGCTGACCCAAACCCTCAACCTGAAATCAACTCCTTAGTTTTAATTGACAAAAGACAACTGGCAGGTTGACCCCTTCAGCCTATATATGGTGCAACCGTAGAGAGGATGACTTTATAAAAGAGGTCCTTCAGCTATCAGTGACATGCCACTGAGTTAACATATAGTGATTGAAATTTAGATAATACAGCCGCTGATTGAGGGAGGCCACACTAAAACATAAGCTTTAGATTTTCGGACTAAATCTATGCTGCTGACCACTTACTGCATGGCATTCTGTCAAAAATAGCAATACCAACCACACCGATATGCAGTACAGCGGAAACTGGGGTTTATCAGTTGTTCATTTCTTAGATTGTGGAAATCGCCAATGGGGGAGAGGAAGTCAGAAATTAGCCACGGTTCAGACTCTCGAGCAACAAACCGCCTTTTATAATCAAAATAATTGAAGTTAAGAGAAGCAAACAGAAAACCTTTGTGTATAATACATCCATACGCACATATGGTCAGGCCCTAATAACTCTATGAAGACACAAGATAGATACAGAGAATTACGGTTACTTGAGAAACTTCCATAAACCTCAAACGATGGACGGCGGCGGTTGTCGTTCCACCAGCACAGCCTGAACCATTGCTGTTGCTACAGTGGTCTCCTTAGGGGCCGGCGCAGTGCTCACCTGAGCCACATCTGAGGACTCCGTTGCACTGGGGCCTAACCCGACAGCGCAGCTGGAGGAACCTCCTCGGGCAGGGATAACAGCGGTGGGCCCGTATAAACCCATTTGCAGTTTTAGCATAGATGAGCGAATATAAACCTACCAAGCTGTGTCCATTGATGACGATACCGAACCCGCCAAATTCTTCCTCTGCTTCCTTGACCTCAGGTTGGGTGTGCTCTGTGTAAGAGACCAGCTGCAATACGCATAGCATTATGGTAATCATGACTATCAGCCTCCAACACACGAGAGCTCCGGAACCCGTTGCTGGTTATTAGCAGATGTACGTAACTAAAGCACACACGCCGGTGTACAGGGTGGAATCAATCAAAGTACGTGCTGGGTTTAGCCATAGAGGTAAGAAGGTCAACCCTTCCAACTTCAATGGGTTGAGCACCTAAAGCAGGCGGAGACCGTGGATTCCCAGAAGAGGATTTAGCTAAATTAAAATGGTGCGAATTACGTACATTCCGTCGAGAGTAACTTTGGACAGTCATCTAAATGAGGAGCGTTCATCGAGGCATAAATCATCAACCTCTCATCGGCTTTGAATCGGGTTAACATTAGAATATAATGTTTAACATTTACCATTGGTTAATAGATAGCATATGTTATATGAAGCAAACATTAGTGACCAGCTTGAGTATATTGCATTCTGTGCATGTAGAGATGCACCTGTATTGACGTATACCAAAAGGTTGCATGCCAGGATAATAAGCAAAGGGACGGATTAAACGCGCGCTTACTTACACATGCATTGGCGCTCTATGAAAGAGATTAGGGACCGGCGTTAAAATAGTGGGTACACCCAAAACGGGTAAGTTTATACACAACCAACCATAAGTTAAGCTACAGAACAGCGTCATCAAACCGGTGAAAATGGGTGTTCTGGCTGGTCTGCACTAGTGAGAGGCTAAGTGTATTATTAATGGTACTAAGACTTGTGAGCAATACGATCAGACAACAGTGGGTTACCTGAACAAATTGGTGTGAGGACGAGGGACCGAAGGATGTCTAAAATGATCCCAGCCATGAGGAAACTGTGCAAAATCATGCCAACCATTGGCAGAAACTAGCGGACCACCCATTAGACATGCACACTGAATGCACGAAGCCTATACACGCTACCCGCCTCCTTGTTTAACTCCCTGTTAGCGACACGCTATAACCGCCCCATGTGACGGAGAGAGTTAGTCAGTTGCCGAGAAGGCGAAAGTATTCCATAGTTTGTGTAATGTAAGAATATTAGGAATAACAATATAAACATGCAGCTGCCCTACAACCGATTGAAACAAAATGTTGTACCCGAAACCACCTTTATTTTCTGTCTACCGCGGCCTTTAACAGCCTACCGGGGTATGTATGGGCCAATGGTTAGCGAGTTTAGGTTTCGGAGAGTTTTGGCGGAGATTGAATGAATAAGAACGAGAAGGCTTGGAATATACAGTATGGCGGTAGGCTGCTGATGACTAACTAGCGGTACAGAGAGTCTTACCGCAATAGAGCCCTGCTCTGGGAAATGCTCGGACGAGTAGGTACGCTGTAACAGGGCAGGGCTTTAAGTCACAAAGTTCTTTAGAATTAGTCAAGACACACTCAGTTATTTAGAGTATTATATTCACGACACAGCTACAGCTGGTAAAGTGAGACATGCCAAGGGCGTGAATCAAAGATAATGCCAGGTGAGTTTATATTAGTATTATATACTACCATCAGAACATGCGCACTGAGATCGCCAAACCGAAATCAGAAAAATTATCAGGGAAGGAGTGTACCTACATAGTACACAAGTATTGCATCACAAGTGATTTGGGGCAGTTATACTAATTAGACTAAGTTGAATATAATACCCCCTGCTGGTACGGCAGCATTCTACTTGTTTTTGACATACATATGGTTATGGTAAACATCTGACTGGCACAGCCATTCTACGGTCAGTTTGGTCAGAGACAAGGATACATATAACAAGTCTGAAAAGTCACATAACTGTCTTGGCTTCTTGGAGTGTGCGCACATACCTCCAGATTAGTGCCATTAGATTCACCGCTGTCCAGGTGATGAGTCTTACGAATTTCAATCATCCTATCACGAGCGTGTTTGAGCTGCTTCTCCACGTCCTCAAACTTCTCACCATCAATCACAAACACTTCTTCCATCTCACTCGTCAGCAGCTTACACGAGTAGCCGATGTTTATTGCTGTTTCTGTAACCGAAATGTTATCACGCTACTTACTTCACTACGCTACCGGTGCTTGTCAGTCTAAACTTTAAACCTTTGTGTTGGATTTGTCATGGTGTGATTTTTTATATAACCTGACATTCTGTTTGATAGTTTTCTGAAATAGACCAAAGACAGTGGTTAGTGGTTATACACCACGGATTGAGAACAATGAATTATCTAGGTCACATGGCTGAAGATCGAAAGATCCTGGGTTCACGTCCTAATGCCAGGTCCACATGCTAAATGCCCGCTGTGGGAATTCCTAGGTCCTACCACCCCAACAGACCCCTCAGGCTAAGGAGACCCGCTGTTCGTTAAATCGAATTCGAATGGCCAAGTATGAGTGCAGAAAAACCAGAAACCAAATCACCTCGCAGTGCAATAGGTCAGTAAATAAGTATGCATATCTCATTCTAACTTGTGAACTTTATAACTGTATTCTGGGCCTAACCGCAGCCAAGAGTTTGAACGCGTTCTATTTAGCCAATAATCTGTGTAAATCCAATGGCAGCAGGCGCATGAACTGAGACTGTCCGGTGATCAGACACATATATACAGACCTTGTTTGTCCCCGGTGAGCACCCATATCTTGATTCCGGCCATAGCCAGATTAGCGATTGCATCAGGTACGCCATCTTGAAGTTTATCCTCAATGGCAGTAGCACCGATCAGTCTCATATCAGTCTGAGAAGACAAATCCCAAAATCACACAAAACCATTATAACAGTTCTTGGTAGTTTTTTTAACCTTGAGCTCAGGGCTATTTTGAAGAGCCAGTGGGTCTGACTTATGTGCGGAATCCTTGGTCACAACTAAAAGACTAACCTATTCTGATATTTTGGAATTCACAGAAATCCTTTGCGCCAGCACAACATCATAAAGATCACAATTTACGTTCATGTGACTTTTGTCCAGTGATTTTACCTCTATGATCTCATAGACATTATGTAGCTCATCATCTCTATTGGTGAGGGCTATACTGGCCTGGTAATGCTTCTCCTTCCAGGCCTCATACTCAGTAGCAGAGAGATCCTTAACCGCTAATGTCAGAGTTCGTAGACCAATGTTAGCATAATCCTGCAACAGCAGTTTGATTACAAATTTGTAATAACTATCATCACATCCCTCAGAACGCATGGCTATGGAGGTGAGGTCATTGTCAGACACGTATCTGTAGACATGTCAACAGTTGCAAAATTAAAAAAAGCAGAACATACTGCCTATATGATATGTACTGATATCATACTATCGTACTGGTCTAATGAGATCCAAATGCTTGATCTCTGCCAGCACAAGTATTATTTAATCCAGTCCAATTCGGACATTCAGTAGTGTAGCCTTGTGGAGTTGTCTGCTCACAAAATGTACTGAATTTTTCACCTGGACTGTTTGAAAGGTTTTGTTTCTGGCACGAACTTTGAATAGATAAAAATTTTTGATTTTCATGGACCTTTGCGTAAAAAAGACCTAGGGTCTTACTTGAGTTATCCATGTAAAATCACATTTTTAAATCAAATCAAATTCAATGGAAAATATTACAATTATCAAGGACAGGCACCCCCAAGTATGCTAGGATTCCAATTACTATTCATGAAATGATTCCTTTATTCTGCTGTCCTACATTAGCACTTGTTCATTCCATTCCATTCCAAGCCTGAAGCTTGTTGAGGAGGTATTAATAGCTAGGAGCCATGTGCAGAGCTCATTAATTATGACATATACTCCTACATTTAGATGCTCATTTGTCAGCTCCAGAATCTCAGCGCTGGCTTTTTCCAATCTGGCATTCACTGTGGTATCCGCTCCTTTACAAAGAAGCTGGATCTTCCCATCACGTCTTACAATAACCTGCAAAGAGAAAAGAGAGTGATGCAGGTTACTCATGTAGCAGTACAGCCATCATTATACTAGTAAGAACAGGGTCTCAGGTTTTCTAAAACTAGACCTTACCAGGCGGATCCCTAATTCTGGTCAATTATTGAAGAAAAAAAAGAGGATTGAGGATTCTCGGCGTGTTTCTGCGAAGCAAAATAAAAAGATACTTCAGATAATGTTCAACGACTGACCATAAGGGTTTGCAAAGACAGTTTGCAATAAGTGACGGGCATACAGCGTTCTGAATTCATGCAATTATAACATCAGGTAAACACGATTATTATCTATTCAAAGCTGCCAGTGTGTGAAACAAAGGCCAGCCACTGCTGACCTGCTAGACCTTGGAGTATCAATAGATTTTTCGAGAATATCAATAGTGTTCATAATTTATCCAGAAATCGGGATAAAGTCCATTTGTGACAGATTCTAGGTTTGCGAACTGAAAGCTTTTAATGGCTAACCATTGCGCAACCATACGTCGTATAACAATCGCGCACACTCTGGAACTAGTATATACCAGCCATGCCAGCATCGCCTATCGCAAGCAACTACCCCCTCAACAAACAGTGGGCACCATTGGCAGTGTATGGCAAGAGATCACCCCTTCGAAGGAAACTATGGGGCCAGCACAAACACGCAAAGCGAAAATGCTATGAAAACGAACAGTCGGAAATGGCAAACTGCGCACGCGGGGCCTTTGCTTGAGCCCGCGGGCTTTAGCCAATTGGATCTAGTCATTGACCTCTCACTCAGATTGTTGTTACCACCGGCTGTCAGTAGCAACGTCGCTGCGTTCCTACAGGTATCAACGACCTCTAGCGGAGAAGACCGCTGGCTGAATTTGCAAATTTAGCGATCGCGAAGAATGGTTTACGCGAACTTCGCAACAACCGCTGACTGGCTCACACCGGTGTTGGTCCTACGAGCAAGCAGGTACCAACGGCACACCTACTTAATGCCCCGATGCGCGGGAGCTATCCGCTCGCGTGCCGCCCCAAGTTTTCTTAGCCACTCCGTACATCGGACATTGGGGCACACGCCGCTGTAGCCAGGTACGTTCTGCGAAAGGCTTAGCATTGGTTGGTTTCGGCACCCCTGTAGAACTAGACCCCTTCTCAGAAACTAACTATGTTACGTTTCATTCGAAAAGGTGACCACCAGATAGTAACAATTGAAAGCATTAGTAACCGAATGTATACGGATTTCCCTACTGTTTGTGTTTGACACCACAACAACTTTTATGTGATAATAAAATGTACCAAACATGTAGAGTTAGCCAAACATGTAGAGTTAGCCAAACATGTAGAGTTAGCCAAACATGTAGAGTTAGCCAAACATGTCGAGTTAGCCAAACGTGTCGAGTTAGCCAAACATGTAGAGTTACCCAAACATGTAGAGTTACCCAAACATGTAGAGTTACCCAAACATGTAGAGTTACCCAAACATGTAGAGTTACCCAAACATGTAGAGTTACCCAAACATGTAGAGTTATCCAAACATGTAGAGTTAGCCAAACATGTAGAGTTACCCAAACATGTAGAGTTAGCCAAACATGTAGAGTTACCCAAACATGTAGAGTTACCCAAACATGTAGAGTTACCCAAACATGTAGTTACCCAAACATGTAGAGTTACCCAAACATGTTGAGTTAGCCAAAGGTATACTCACAGACATGCGTTTTCTGACATTATTGAAGTCAAGAATGCAGAGCAGTTCATACACTAATTCCTCTCCGTTAACTTCAATGGTGATTGTGTTGGGTGTTCGAGATTTGAAAACAAATCCAAAGTTCCTGGCCGCCCCGACCAAAGCTTCCTCATCGGGTGACTGTGCTTGGTATATTAACTTTCCTACAAAGAGTATTACATTTAGTGTGTTGAAGTAATTTAATAGACTTGAAAATAAGTTCCAAGGATTATGCAAAAAAGAAACACGATAGGCCATTTTTGAAATAAGACTCCAGTAAAAAAGTTAATTCGTATAAACTAAAACCATTCTAACCAGGTGGGAGAGAACCGGAGTCAGGCGGATGGATAGACTGTGGGTGGTTAGGGATCAGCGTACCATCTTTCTCTTCTGGCATCACCGTGTGACACAGAGCGAGTAGTCTGAAAAATTCTGTACACGCTGGGTCAGCCTCGCGTATATCTTTACACAGAACCTCATCATACCAAACAAACTTCCCATCAAACCACTTATTCGATGAAAAGTTATGCTTGGGTGTGTCCTATGAAAAGAAAAGAATGGGTTTAGTCTCTCAAGAAGTTTAACTTTCAGATACTGCAGATTTTGCAAACAGAGGTGACCGAAAAATAGGCTTTGTGCGTTGCTTTTCAGGATGACGCATCACAAGAGATGTTATACATCATGCATCAGGCAGCGCGAGCTTGCAGGCTTACAGCGACAGTCTACAAGTCATGCATCACCAGCACCATAGCTTTTACACCATATAAAAAAAAAACTCCAGACAAACTCAGAGGGTTCTGTATCTTAAGACGGCTGCCTATTGGGTATAACAGAAAAAAATGGGATATTGAAGTATAAAGTCCACACAATACTAGATATGCAGGGAAAAAACAGAGTTTTCACTTCCACGGTACATGCAGGAGGAAGGTCTTATCATCATGGACATGCACAGATGGATAGGAGCAATTACAAAATTGGAGGTAAGGGTCCGAAGAGCAACTCGTGCCAGTCTGTCTCCAGAAAAATGTGCGCTGTTAAATTTCTAAATCTTACAGCGAATTGGACCTGGACTGACCCATTTACATTTATAAAATATTCTTGGGAAGAATGACTTTCATGGGACAACATTCACCAGAAGGGAATTCACCGCTGTATGGACAGTGCAAGCTTTTGGCAACCAGGATTACGGGAGCACAAAGATGTAAAGCTACAAGGTGCTTACAGGTGAGGCGGGAGCAATCTCATCCTCCTGTGACGGGAAATACATGCGATGTCAGCCACATTTATGGACCATTTTGTAAACAAGGCTTTGGCTTATTAATATCCACGTAAAATAAAATTAACCTAACCTAATCTATTCGCCGACATGATACGGGACTCTATGACATACTCCGTAAATAGGGACACGCATAACATCAGAAAACAAACTAGACACTCTGTAGGTCTTCAGTAGGTAAATATATTTTTTAGTGTTGATGTGTACGCTAAGCACATAGCATACGGTGGTATAGATGCGGAGGAGGCTTACCTCTGTTAGGGTAAGAGGACTGCCTTCTATCGTTCGAGGATCCCCATAAGACTTCCCCTTTATGGAACATTTGTTGAACGTCATAATATTCTACAAATACAGTAACCCATCAGACATCTCCCCAAGGAGGGAAATGAAACTGTGTATTGTTGAAGCACGGTGTCCGCAATGAGCTATTCCCTATTGGATGTACATCATTGAACCTTTAACCATTCTATAAGAGGCTGTGATCAGATAAGGTTAGTATAGATGAGTCTGGGGACCGTGAGGTCTAGTTGTGAGAAATTGTGCCGGGAGGGATACCGGGGCCCTAACAAGAGAAAATCACTAACCTGGGTTAGTGTACCGGTTTTATCAGAGAAGATATACTCAATCTGTCCAAGTTCCTCATTCAGAGCTGTTGTTCGAGCTTTGGCTGGAGTGTCTTTGGCCTCATAATACATCTTACAATCCCAGTTTATCCATAAGCTTTGAGTCAATCTGAGAAACTCAACACTGAAATGGGAGATTTGGGGATATAAAGTTAGGTAAACTTCCCAAGTATTGTACCAACCTACTATAAAAACCAGAAAGAAATATACCTCCATTTGACAATCTACGACAGGTGTTTTCAACCAGAATATCTAAGCACAGGCAGCCTTACTTCAGTCATTAACATAGGTTTTATCATTGCACTTCCACTAACCTAAACTGGTTGCTGAGACTTCCATTAATCTATTACTGGTATCAAAAGTATTAAAAAACATTGATTTCGATCGAGTTGACAGAGAATAGCATTGGCTGTGTATGATGATTGGAATTGAACAAGAACAAAGTAAGGTTATTGATCTCTATACACCAGATGACAAACGCACAGCTGCAGAATTAGATATCAATGACCAAGGCGGTTTAACTAATGACAGTGACATATATGTATCCACCTTCATATTCAAAGCTCCATCTATACTACGCAGTCCAATGTCACACTCATCACTTATTCATAATATACAGTAATTGACTTGTCTATTACTAAACATTATTTCTCTAACATATTTGTTGGAGTTGTTTAGGTCGGATTACCATTAGCGACAGCAGTGCATTGACCAGTTTTCATTGCCAATGTCTTTCGGTGAAACACTCCACAGGACGGTGACCTACCTGACGTAGAGCGAAATGGGAACCACTGTGTTAAACAGGATGAGGTAGGAGAAGAAGATGAGCAATGAGATGGCAGTGGAGCCAGCAGGCTTCGAGCCGCTGACGGTTCCCACTGTGCTGCCCGGTACAAAGTCCTCCCAGGGTAGATAGAGCTGGAATGCATCACCAACCATAGTCTCCCAGATGCCACATGCCACCACGCAACACAGGGATATCAACAGCAGAAACAAAACAATCTACAACAAAGAGAACCGTGGAGAACGCTGAAGTTATCTCGACACAAACATACTCTGTCTTCTGTATATCATCGCTAGAGGCATCAGAAATGGTTTTCCGACGGAAAGTCAAACTGGGAAACACACATCACTTCATATATAGACAATAATTTGAAAAAGCTTGTTTCGCTGCAATGTTATGCACAGCAAAGGAAACGGACACCAGTGATCTTCCCCTCCTCACCCCTATAATAAGCTGATTGAGCAGTCTATCAGTGTGGGTTCTCTTGAATGTGGTTAGCCCACTATTCTTCATTAACTTGGTGTCCTGCCCAGCGAAGACCACCAGCCCGTAGCACCATTTGGTATTCCTGAGCACACAACCCCTCAATAACATCTGGTCATTGGTCAGTGGCAGCGTGTTGGACTCGATATTCAGAGTTCCATCAAACTTGGCCAGCACATTATTGGGAGCTTCACAGACCAGATCACCTGCAGAATGAAGAGGAATAATATCACTCATCCAAAAACTCGGCAAATAGTGATGATCTTTCAATATATTGTCATTATGAATAATCTACCATCCTTCTGAAAAGATACCAGTATATCTTAGTACATCCCAGTTGAAGAATACATGTATAGCATAAGTTTGGTCACCAACCAACCATGCGTCGCAATGTAATGACTCACATTTGAGTAGGGACAACTGCTGTATATCATGCTCTCCTATCACAGCAGTCTCCGTCAGAGCTTGTCTCACTTTCAGATTTGTCTCCCCATCCAGTTCAGCAGTCTCGATGTAACATAAGCTGTTTGGCTCGCTGGTCGCGAGCAGCAACAGGTCAGCCTTAGAATGGTAAAAAGAAACTTGCATAGGACATCATGCATGGCCTTATGAACATAATCTCACAAACCAAAAGGTGAACAAAACAACCTGGAGACCACTAGCTACCCAGCAAACTGCATGGATGGCAGCTGTTACATGATACATGAAACGGTCTTTGCCACACTGCAACAGACAGCATCTATAGCATGATGTGGCATTGATGTGTTCATGATCTGCACTTTTACATGTACTTATTTTTCATCAGTAGCCTATAACTTCAAGGCACCGCATGCAAAAGCGCATCCCATTCTATCATTGTTGGGTAACAAAAGAGCATATCATAAAATACTCACAGCTATGAAGTCATCATTAGACATTTTAATGATGTCACCAACGACGACATTCGACCATTTTTCCGTGACAAATTTTCCGTCACGCAGCACGAGTGATTTCCTGTTATTGACGATTCCATCACTCTTGTGCCGAACCTGGAAACAAGCCCCATCAGGCAGTAAACAAATCCATCAAAATCAGGAAGGGAGTTATCCCAATGATAAACTCGGGTCAAAAATTAAACATGTCCGGAACTGGAACTGTGCATGTATGCTTAATGTACAAATATTGGTTTCTGGTTGTATTCGTGCGAGCGACAAGGCAACCAGCGCAGATGCATTAGCCTCAATTTGTTATCACACTTTTAGGTACCAGGACGAATAAAGAATGATCCAGAATCTTTATACACACAGGAAATCGCCAATATACATGTACACTGAGAGATGGCCAAACAACATGGGCTGTATGGTAATTCTGACCTTGGCAGGATCCGCAAACAAATGCACAGGTGTAGTGTAATGCGATCAAATCCAATCACCGGGCATACCCGATTCTATGCCACCGTGGTTACTGGATATAGCAGAAAAGGCGCGTTGAGCCAAGAAGTGTGGAGAAGATAAGCCTCCTCTAACCTTCACAAACAAGCCTGACTGGCCTGCTAGCATTATCAATGGTTGGTGTTTGCCTTTGTAGAAATTGGCACCCCACTCTCACCGTGGGGAAGATACGAAGACGCAGAGTCACCATACTCACATAATCATCAGCTATATCCTTGATAGCAGTAAGTGTGATCACTAGAGCCAGCGGGATGACAGTGGTCACCCATGTGAGAGAGGAGATCTGAGGTATCACCTGCAGAGACATAATTCTTCCTATATAACATTAACTATGCGATGGACCTCATATGCAAGCATGAATTATACATGTATTACTAGTCTATACGAGTTCGATCAGTCTCTTCACTCATTGACCTAAGCCTTCAATGGGATTGATTGAATAGCTGATTACCCTAAAAGAACTAGGTGTTGGGATTAACCTCACTAAAACAGTAGCAGTGCCAGTATCAGAATGTATAAACTCATACTGACCTGAAGTATAAGTAGTATAAGAAAGTAGAAGTTCGCTATCCTCTGAAACTGTTCGAACAAGTTCAGAGGTAGGAATGACAAGGCTGTGTACTTGTAAGTTCGGATGAAGTTGTTCGCATATTGGAATGTAGCGTTGTATGTTGGGTCATTCGATCTCACTCTTCTCTCAGTTTCTGCGAAAAAACAACCCATTAGTTTCTCTCTCCAAGGAGAGTTTGGTGA
>Ga0224511_10001921_pt1 | contig 13345 bp, 6 predicted proteins | sample SF_May12_sed_USG_2_FD_169988 | JGI IMG/M metagenome (GOLD analysis project Ga0224511, IMG submission 169988) | Sediment microbial communities from San Francisco Bay, California, United States - SF_May12_sed_USGS_8_1 | ecosystem: Environmental > Aquatic > Marine > Sediment | place: USA...
CCTGAGGTGTGACCACGGACAGCGTATAGGAATGTGCTGTTAGTTACCTGAGGTGTGACCACGGACAGCGTATAGGAATGTGCTGTTAGTTACCTGAGGTGTGACCACGGACAGCGTATAGGAATGTGCTTGACTGATTTGTAAGACTTTGAATATCCAGAGTGGCGAGCGTGACGCCATTTAGAGGAAGAAAGGTCAATCCATCTCCATCATTTTCTATAGTTTTCATCTATAAAAAATACCACAATAGCAACAACTGCATGCAAAAATTTATATTACTCTGTTAGTACACTTTATTACTTGGTGTGAACAGCATCTGTCTTCACCGGGGCCCTCGCATCAAATTTTCTATTACACCAGTACGCTATTTGTGTGATATTCATACTAATGCCCTGGCCGTGCACCAATATTTTCCAAAACAGGCACATGACTTGTAGGATAATAACGAAATAATATTATAACAATATAGGATAATAACTTACCTCATGGCCCACTCGGATAGTATACCTTTCCAGTCCTCCCCACTCTGTTGTATTCTGATAGGTATACCAAACACCCTATAACATTTAAAACCATGATAAATGGAATAACCATCCGATTTAGTTTACGAAATGAGATCAAACTTTGCTTGTTTTTTAATTAAATTGTATTTCAATACTAAACTCTTTGATAAACATAACTGAAAAGGACTATCTTTACTCTTTGAATTGGCGTTTTCAGACCTGTCAATGCGTTTTTCCCCAACACACGTGAGTTCCCCCAAGGCATTTGAATAAGCAAAAAGCTCCAATGTGGATCTTCAAGTGGCACAACCCATTGGCAGCGTATCAGATTATCAGTGGGGCAATGACCAGCGAATGCTAGTTTGTCCGAAAATGCCTAATTTAATTACTCAAAATACCATGACAATATACAACTGACATCTCTCTGTTCATATCCATGTAATTATATACCAAGTCACGCGAGCAAAGTCGCTATACATTGTGTGTAGAGATTGTAAACATATGATCAGTAGTTGTGTGATCACGAACCTGAATGTATAAGCCTGTCACAGTGAAATTTTCTAGACCGGGTATAGTGTACTTGTAGCTATTTGTATTGTTGATTTGGCCTGCAAGAACAAAAGCCGAGACTGAGCACTTATTGTGAATTTATCTTGTCATTGGAAATTTGTGTCTATGGGATATATAACATAAATATATGGCTTGTGTAGTGATCATTAGACTTAGAACCCTGGATTTTAACTCGAACTGTCTACTGCTTACTGTTTCAGGCACCAGGTTTTGTTTGACTAAATAGAATCTCTGATTTCCATGGACCTTGGTGTAATGAAGACTTATGGTTTTAATTACTAATTTTGAGTTATCTATGCGAAGTTATAAAATTTTTAAATCAAAATCCAACCCTCCCAAAAGATGACCACTAAGTTCCACATCCAATTTCTGGAACAACAATCGAGGTGTCAGCTTCCCTTTCAGTAGTGTAATGAAGTAAGCTGATTTAATTAAATATTGGTTTCAGCTCATTAGTTAATCTCCTTAAAGTGCATTCAGAGTCGATGCAAAAGTTGGTGGCATCAAAAGGGAAACCAACACATTTCTGGATAAGTGTTATTGGAAAGGCAGTAACTAGTCTTTATTCCATCTGTCAACTCAAGTAGACCACATTCAGGTTCAGTACAGTGTAGGTTAAGATCTATACCGCTATAGTGTAAACTGCCTCTTATTGTTCCTGTAGTATAAACTTCCTCTTATTATTGCTGTAGTATAAACTTTCTCTTATTGTTGCTATAGTGTAAACCACCTCTTACCGAATCCATAGAGATCCATGTTATACGAAAATGTGTGGATTGTCATCGTAGAACAATAGCCATACCAACAGTGGATGTCTTCCAAATAAGCCAAACTATTGAGACTGTAATCAAGCGAGTTCAGAGATCCTACAAAACATCATAATATATAAAAAAAGTTTAAGTGGCAACTCCATTAAAAGGAAATAAATCTCAATGGTTTCCTTTGTAGCATACATATAATATAGAATTCTATCTGCGCATGCATTCGTTTTACCGACCTCCAATCCAAAAGCAAGATATTGGATCTGTGACTGGATATTGTTTTGGATCACTGGTTTCCGTATAAAGCATTTAGTGTAGATTTTTCCAATTTGAAACCACGCCAATTTAGATTCGTAACGCATGCATGACCCGACAAGAAAGCTAAAAAACATGTGGCTCCCTGGAGGTACATTTGAAAGGTGTTTTGAAATATTTGTAATAAAGATATATAAATAATTAAAGGTGGTAACTACGGACAAAAATGAAAATATATGAAACCATTGTCTTTAATTTGGATTTTTTGGGATTTTTATTCCACGAGGACCATAAATTATAAATTATTCAGATTATTGCCTATTTGGTGGAGCGTGGTGCTGTTCATATTTTTCATGCATACTTCTTTCTGTACTGGGTGCGGCTAATGTACTGGGTTGCTAAGTAAAAACAAACAACACCATCTATGTTACTGTTTACGGGCAAATATCTGATGAATTCTTATTCCCATATGATTGGCGTAGCGTATTAGTTTCAATGCTGAGGGACCATAGGTTTGAGCTTGTACTTATTTTTTGGCCTGATGGCGACATGAATTGCTTTTCATCAAAGCAGCCACTAGGCATAGTGCATTTTACTTGACTGCAGAATGCCATAGCTGTTTGACTCATAAGTTGACCATTGGAAATCAAACTTCATACAGTCCTCTTACAAGAACTCCACTTACAAGGACTTCCCTCTTATAAAAGAACTCTTTTGATGAGACCAAACCCATTTATATCTATTTACACATAAATTGAGCCTCATATGGTGACCATAATCCAGTTCATAAACCGGTTCAAGGCTGCCGCAAATAAACAAACAGAAATCACTGCTTTGTTAGACAAACAAAATGTAAATGAACTCTAAACTCTTTGTCACAGCCATGATTTTGACTGCATTTGTAAACGCATTTAACCAGTATTAATTGTGTGTGCACATGAAGGTACATGTACATGAATACATGCATTTCATAAATGCATCAATTAATGATTGACATTTTTTATACATTTAATGATTATAAACATTAATAACCTATCAAACCGTCCCATACCTCCTTATGATGCATTTATTGATGGTCGAGGTATTACCTGCATCTATGAACATGCAAAATGAAGGAGGAACATTATGCCATGAGTTGACAATCCGGACAATCCGGACAATCCGGAAACAAGAACTATCTTGGCCTGTCCCAAAGGTGTTCTTATAAGACGATTGCGCTATTTTAGAAACAAATTCTCGTTTTAGGTTGTTCTATGCGAGTAATTGACCAGTCTATTTCATCAAGCTTACGCTTTTGTCTGGATCAATAGGGTGTGAAAAACAATGGAAGCTCAGAATGCTAAATTCTTAGACCCAAGAGCTTGTGACCTGGAGCCGAGTGATCTAGCCACTGAGGTTTTCCCATATAGATAAAAAGTGATGAGTTGCTGAAATCTAAAGCGATCTGGTATCGTGATGAAACAAAGATGGATTCATACCGTTAGCGTCTTCACAAATATACTCCAGTTCATTTAAACAGGGTTGAACGCCTGGGGCTTGCCATGCAACGTTCCAATATACACAGCTATCACCAATGGCTCTGTAATCAATTATATATCCTACAACACAACCAGCTGTTATATAAAATGTCTATGGGAGGGAGGGCACCGTTCAAGGGAGTTTCATTTGCTTTGTAACTTGATTTTTACCCGAATCAGAGCATATAGTGGGCATCAAGGGCCATGGAAATCAGAGATTCTTTTTAGTCACAAAACCAGGCACAAGAAACACAGTTCAAGCGAAAATCCAGGTGACACGAGTGGCAATTGTTGGAAATGATCATTTCCGGCCTAGCACCAAGGACTCGAACACTGTGCGATGTCATTTTCAGCCAGCGGTGGCTGAGCTCCGGTGGTCAGTGTAAACGACTCCATATTGTCACTGTCTTATTGCTAGCCACAACTGCGCAATTTCTGCTATCGCGAAAACTTGACATTATAGACTGCGTTGTGTGACTTAAACAGATAAAACGGACACATTTTTATGCTATATTATCTCATAAGCATCTTAAACACAATGGATGCATACAGCAATATGTGAATCGGTTTGGATACCGAGCAGAGATTCAAGCCTCTTCTTTGAGGTGGCAGAAGATAACAAAAATGATTTTAAATAATTTAAAAAAATTATTAGTGTTACTAATCCTAAGCCTTTTCATCCTCTGGCTTCCTCAAGAATTATAGACTCAAATATTTTAGTGAATAATAACATACCCCATTGTCTGAGCTGATCTGCTAACCAGATATCGTTTGTTACATTTTCTAGGCTGTTTGCGGTGAAGTCTGTGAATGGAAGTGTCTTGCCTTGTATCCTACAATTTGTCAAAGCATTCTCCCAGCTTGCCCCTGTCAGTGTCACCGCCGTTGATGCTGTTTCTGCCATCATCGCCGATGCTGTTGTTACGTTTTGAGCTCGTAATTGAACTAGTTGAAAAAGCAGCAAAATGACGAAGATCAGAAGCCGCATTTTTACAACCTGTCTTTTCTCTATCTGATGAGCGAATAATTTTCCGAATATAGACGAATGAACATGTTGCATAATTGATAAGTAGCAATAGGTCTATTCTTGAAACCTCGGCTCATATCAACACACCAATAGCTATATTTGCCATTGGATAATAAAAGTATGCAGAATAACTATCAGGTGATCATTTTTTATTAACCAGTGGCTACATATGGCAGATTAGAACGGGTCAAGGATTAGACTCAAACATTTTGATTGTCCAGCCGCCGGGCATCCAGTCTTAATACAACCCCCCCCAACCCCCCACTTCACGCTACTCGTTCCATCCCGCCGGAGTATTTTTCCCTGAAGCACCAACTAGGACATCGAACTTGGGCACTTTGAAAATCAGCATATAATGTTTTTTCGGTTGAGTCAATTTCTCAATTGGCTAGAAACAAAGTACATCAATAAGCTAAAACATTCTGTTGTTTTGTATGGTTCAACTCTTCATATGGGAAACACTTCTGTTTGTCATGATTGATGGTTGCCATAATCCTTATTCAGTCCATGAAGACATGATATTTCATCGTTCATTTGTTTTGGCCATGCAGCAATTACCAATTACCAGTATGAACCATCACATTCACCTTAATCAATAAAATCTTATTGAACAGTAAGGCGGGCCAAAGGTCAACTCCATGGCAACACCTAAAGTAAGTACCTTCATCATATTGATAAGCGAGAGGCAGTGATTGTTAATCATACAGCAAGCATGGAGGAACCAAGACATAGAAGTTTATCAATACTCAGTAACAGAACGAACTCAACATGGCGAGCGGATGTGTTTGGACCCAAGAGACTTCTCAGAGGTGCTATGGTCTTCACAGGTAACAAAACACTGTCGATGTGTCGATGATTCTCTTACATATGAAGATTTAAATGTTATGATGGTTCTCAAACTCTCTAAGGCCTTTTCCCTTGGGAGTCTGTCATTTATTACTTTTATTTTTATTGTTCTTTGTTATCCCCTGGACACCCGATTTCGTGTACTTCCAATTAAGTTTGAGGCTTGTTCTGGAACGTTAAGAGCTAGGAATGCTGAGAAAGAGCTCATAGCCTAGAATGACATGGTTTATAAAAACTCATTCAATATTTCAAGCCAGTGGATGAGGGTCAAGATCACTCATATGTTGTTGAAGATCCACCTCTATCTTAAAAATTAAGAGTAGCCGAGTTCTTTAGAGGGTGATGTGTAAATAGGGTTTAGGTTGACTGACCCCCAACCATCCAGGACATAGACCTCCAACCATTTTTGATCCATGTTTTGCCATTAGATCAAGGCCATCCCTGGTCAGCTAGTGAGGCTGATGCTTATGCAACTCTCCCTCACTTTTAAACCAATTCAGTCCCAAGTGAGGTTTCCTCATTATATCTAACCTAGTACGACCACCAAAACTGATAGCGTGTCAAACTTCCACTTCTTAATTCAGGCCCTGACAGTCTACGCATGCACAGGCAAAGAGTTTTGGATCCATCATACACAGGGGAAGCTGATCGAGGCTGGACCCCTGAACGGTCATGCACCTCTTCCTATATAATGAGAGCGGCGCCGGGGACACCTCACCCCCGACCCAAGTCAGCCTTCTCCGATTCCGTTGGATGGGGAGCATGGGGACCGACAGCGGAGATGTGTTCGTGGTTGAACTCTGGTCATCAGATTAAGGTGAGGATAGATACTAACGGCTTCTGTGAGACAAAAAGAGTTGGCTTAACTGATACATACTTTTATTTCATTAATGGGATTCTGGTAGGGAGTGGTGGTGCTGATGCATTAGTCTGCTTTCCGGGAACAGGGAGGGAGAGTGAGAAAGGGGTACTATTGTAGTGTATCAGTCAAATTTGACTTAGTGCGATAAAACCCAACTATTTCCAGCTGAATAATGTTGCAAGGATTGAAATGTTCAGTTAGCTGGCGCTATGGCATAATTTTAAAGTTCAGCATTGCGGCTTTCTTGACAAACAAAATGGTGTTCTGTATGAATTCGGTAACTCCATAAATGAAGTCGTCTAAATTTCATTAAGACTTCACGGTATATCCAAGTTAGTTAACACCGTGGTGTTGACCTCAGTTACACCATTCCACGTACAAGGTGGCTCTCTAATAGTCATTTTCCCACATAATCATTGGCTAAGGGACACTTTTTACCTTGAATTCAAGGCATTCAATCTGTCTGCAAGCCGTAGCACCTGTTATGGGCTGTACTAAGAAATTCATAGCACTTGCAAAGCTCAAATAGGAGGGCTAAATTCCAGTGTTTACCCAACAAAAGTATAATGGGTTTCTGACTAAACACTTCAAAGAGTACTTTGGCCCAGTCTACACAATTTTATATTTGAAGTTTTAACCTTTCTTAATCTGTTGCACCATTCATCAAATAAGTTTATCGTACTTTGCATGTATTTAACTCCACCATGAACCCAGTATTGGAGAGTGAATAGACTTTTCCTATTATAAGCAATCAACTTCAACTTAATGAAAGGATTATAATTAAACCCAGGCTTTCAGATTTCCGACAACAAAATGGTGGCGTGGCATTTGTGATAAGTGTGTCATGTCTTAGACAGCAGTCACGCTTAGCTATGCACAAAAAACAAACAGCAAAAATTATAGACCTGGCCATGGCAGGATATTGAGAGAAAATATGTAATCAGTAATCAAGCTTGCATGCACAGCCCATTCACTGACCGAACTACTGTTTTATACATTTGTAACCTTTCATTGGGCCAGTGTGTTTGATACAGCTATAGACCACCCTGTAGTGTATCATTTCTAAAGTATATTGACTAGTTTTACCATGACGATTCTCCTTCCGCTGTGGTTGCTGGCATTAGGCGATCATAAGACACCATCGCGCAGGTTTTAATAAAGCTACAATCAGAATCGACAGAATTGAAATATTTGAAGTGGACTATGCCCAGGATCAATCCCACTCTACCGGGGTACTACTGACTCATTGTGACGTAGTCTACAGGACTTAATGGATAGTCTTGTGGCCTTGAAATTCAGGTCAGACTTTCGTATCAGCAAGTTATAAAACTACATGATATTCTATGCATTGAGCTCGCCATATACGGTTATTTGATTGGCAGTCAGACGCAACTGTTTTCTGTCAGTGAACCATAACCTCTTTGCTTGAAGGTCTAAGTACTATTGCTGCATATGGCTGAGAATCGTGTTTGAATGTTTTATCTTTTGGAAAACGACTCAGCATTGCAGTTTAAAGTGCCAGGAAATCTCTAAGAAATGGTGCCTGTCTGTGCAGCCATGGTAAATGCGCATACCCTGTGTTGACAGTTCACCTCATATTGGTAAAGGTGTCTGTACATACATGATTGATCAGTGGTGGGTCACCCAAGTGGGGACATCCAATCCATATCAGCGCGAGTTTGGCTTGAAATAGTCACAAAGTTCTGTTGGCTTCATGTTGGAACGCGATATGCAGAGATGAAAGGCAAACCACTTGTCTACCCTATCAAGTAGATTCAAACCTAGCATCTGAGAATATGGTCCATGACCTTTATCACCACACCACTCCTGACTTCCTACTGATGGATGCATGGATTCTTCTTCTAGCGTATGGCAAAGCTGCCAAGTTAAACACTTGTTTTTACTGCTTACGACCTAGCACGGAGCACCACGTGCGCGTCGGTATCAATGTTCCAAGTTGAGGGTCAGTTAGCCTAAGTCGGTTTACACATTACCCGCCGAAATTCAGCTACTCCTATCAAAAAGGGAGAGGTGGTTCTTTAGCAACGATGAAGTGATCTTGACCGTAATTATCCACTGGTATCTACTAGTATACATGCAACAAAGATGTCCACAAAGACAATTATGCCCGTGAAGGCCCGAACTAAAGACATCTCTAAAACTGTGTTATCATATTTTTGCAGCTGAACACCTTCCGTCAACAGTTGGAGCATCAAGCCACTCATACGTTTCAACACGCCTGGTAAGTTTATTCTGTGGTAACACAGACCAACTGTGAAATATTCTCTCAGAATAGAGAAAAGAATTTGTGTTATCCTGTGAGTCATCCTTCCACTAGTAACGCTACTGTTGACTCCCCTACTGTAGTAAGTTGCTGAGAATATGTTGGAAGTAGCGAAAAAAGATATTACCTCATTAAAATGTCTGGTACCTCGGTGAATTAATAGGTATTTGCGTTTGATCAGTAAATCATGTCACTTGTCAATACACTTTGTAAGCTCATAGTTTCAACTGATTGGGCCAATGACAGACAGCACGCAGCAGCCATTGAGATTGAACAAATATTGGGTAACGCATAAGGGCTTTAAATAGGCTGTCAGTCTGCCATGTGTTATTCCTATCGGCATGGCGTATTTGAATGCCTTGTCTTGGTCAATAATATCTATTGATAAACTGATTAATTGGTTGAACAGCTAAGACTGAAGAGTTTGAGATTGGTGCATTTGATTTCACAGTCGCACTAAATAGTGTATATTATGCACTTGATTTCAATCTGGTGAAGTGTAAGTCATTGTGATTTGGCCCGAACTCGGCGAGACACCCCGTGGGTACATTGTATGTGGTCTACATAGTCTGCTGAGCATTATTAGACCTACCCAGGCTCATAAAAGACTTACACAGTCATGTTTATAGGGCAGATTTTTTCAGACATTGTCCCAGCAGTGGAGCGCTGGGCTCGTGATAGCACGAAGCCAGGTTAAAACCCTGCCCATGACGGGCTCCCATTATCGTATGTGAGCTACTCATGTCCTAGCTCAAGCTCTAGCTGTGCGTGCGTGCGCGCGCGCGTGCGTAACGCACTGTTGAGGAGCACTGGCCACAATTTGGTCCATTAATCATTTGCCTACTCGCTTAAGTTACTGTGTTCCTTCTGGTTCGTAGTCACTTCACCATCAGAGATCCGTGTTCTTTCCATCTTTGTTTGTCCCAGACCATCTCAGCTCATCAATCATTTCCTGGTTTTGAGCGACGATTTGAGCGGGCATTCTAACTTTTGTTGACAACATGCAGTTATTACGGGTGCTTAAAAACAGGTGGAAAACACCGCCTATTAGCATTTATTCATCTATTAGCTCTAATAATGGAGTATTATTAGACTAGTCTGTCTAGTCATCTATCTATCTACAGACTATCTATTCAATGGACAGCTTAGGAATTAGGCATTTCATTTGAAAAAGTAGACGCATTTTTAGACATATGAAATGGCAATTACAAAGTTTAGTTGAGATTATTTACATTAGGTGTAGGTATTGCGTAAAACCTCGGTGGTCCACATTAAGTCACACATAGTTACCCTCTTCATAACCAAATGCCTTCTTACTGTAAATGTATGTATGTACTGCAATTTTCTAAAATAACATGTGTGTTACTCACACAGGTACCCGGGTACTGACACTGCTGATAGAACTCCTTCTGCTACGGCCAGATCTCCGTCTGCCCGGTATCAAGGTGAGCACAGGATGGGCCAAAATTCCAGTTTTCAGCTATTAGATAAAGTTCATCAGCTGGACTCACAAATGTGAAAACCTAGGCTCAAATCCCAGTCCGCTGCGAGTGTGAGCTCCTCACATTAATCCTAGCTCGAAACTGAAACAAGCCTCACTACGAGATGGAGCATTGATACTGACTCGCTGGTGATGCTCCATACTAAGCCATAACTGGTGAAAAACAAGTATAAATTATAACCTGGCAGTTTCACCATTATATTAAAACGTCATAGAAGAAAAAGAGTGCTATAGCGAATAGTCTCGTGATTTTACTAGGGGGTTGAAGGAAATGCCATGTCACTGAGCTAAGCACGGCCTTTGATATGATAGCGGCATGGTGATAGCTTTATCGATTATGAATGACCATAGCCATTGTCTCTCTTCTCGATTATTGATTGGTACTTCCATGATATTTTATAGCAAGGCTGCTAAATAGGGAGCAGCAGGAACAGACAGCACTTTCTAATAGTCAATCAAGCCTCGTCACCGCAACAGCCTAATCATTGCGAACCTGAGTTTATACTGCAGTGATAACCGCAACAGCCTAACCACTGAAGCTAAACCTGAGTTTATACTGCAGCAATAATTACAGGGTTGTCGGTCTAACCCCTCCCCCCATAGAAGGACGTGACATCATTGCTACTGCATGACTCAAAAAGGCCATGTGGTCGCTTGCATGCCTTCCTCTGTTGAAAATAAGTCTTAATTCAATGAAAGAAATTATTTTGTATTTCAATTCGAAACTAACGCACATTGAAGATTTTTGCTCTCAGGGGGAGGGAAGTTTGACAGCAGAAATCTCATTACTGAATCCTATGTTATACATGTAAGCCATAGACATACATGTATTTATTTATTTCAAATGAAGTATTTGCAAAATCCTTCGGGATCTGATATTTTGCTCAATTTCTTTCCCATCACTGACAGCTCATTATGTTGATTTGTCGCGCAGTCACCAAAATGCAATAGAATATTTTGTAATGGTCTTTTTTCTCGTTTTTTAATGGTGTTGTAGGCAATTCGTTCTTCATAAAGACTTCAACAGAAAAGCCTATGATTATGTTTTATAACAGCCGTCAAGAAGGTGTAGCCATGGGAATACATAATTATATAATAGATTGCATTATAACTGCGGATAGCTCAGTAATGTAGCTTTTAATGGTGGCTACTTATTCCACCTTAGAGACAGCGAGTCTGTTATGAAGCAGATACATGGAGGGGAGGATAACTCTGTTGGCAGATATAGCAAGCACCCAGTTACCTTTGACCTTACAGCTACTGTATTGTGATACGCCAGCTAGGGAGAGAACGTGTCCGAAGTGACTTGTATGGGTTTTAGATTTCAACGTTTTCAGTAGTATCTGGTTTTTTGTTATCGCCTCCCCTCCCCTCCCCTAAAACAGATGGGTAGACCTCTTCTAACCATATTACTACTAGATGACCAGAGCCTCTAGCAGTCAGCTGGACCCATGGGATCCTCATAGTACTCTCTTATAAAGACAGCATGGCATAGAATTGTCCTAGATGGAGAATAACTCTGCACAGTAATAGTCGATCAACCAAACACTTTGACACACAGTTTCATGGCAACTTTAATAAATACAGTAAATTGCATACGTATAATATAGAATATTACAACACGCAATAGTAATAAAATCTAGTCGGAGCAACCTCTTTCCGGGGCAGGCTCATATTTCTCAGGCAGGGGGTTGACGATCGTACTCTCGATATACTCGAACACGGTGTGGGGATCCTGGTCTGCGTTTACTCTCTGAGCAGATTGATAGAAATCCTGAATATCTTCCTGGTGAGCATAGTATTCACCGAGTCTTCTCCGTACCTGAAGGTAAAATGACATGAATCTCAAATAGCAAGACTTTTCATTTGGATTGGAGCTTGACATAATGCCAACAGGTGAAAATATAATAAATTAAATCATCACACAATCATCAGTGAAGTTTGGAAGTTTTTAATTTTCACACTTCAGAACAATAATTCCCAACTCAATCAGAAATATAAAATGCACAATGGATGCCACCATGCTATTTTCTGTTGCAAAGCAATTTGCAGTGACTCTATTTAGATAATAAAGCCTTGGGTTGGCGGGCCACAAGCTGCGACAATATGCCCTGCGAGCCGTACCATCCATCTAACCAATAAAGGCGCTTTTTCACTCCATCGGGCGTCCGATCAGCCTCTGACCGGATGCTCGAGACAGACGTTCGACCCCCTAGAAATGGAGTGAAGAGGCCTCTTCCGATCGGCATTGAACGCTCTCTTGGACGCCCTAAAGTCTGTCTCCCAGAAACAAAATGAGTCCAATCGGTCTCGAAGGTCCGACTCATCAACCAATCAAATTGTCTTTCACAGATTACCTAGCAATGTTCACTTGTTTCCTGTCTCTTATTAGGATTGTTGGAAAGGGAAGTTAATTTGGTTTGGCAAAAATATTCACTCAATTAACAGCCTGTAGTAGAAAAATTGAATAACGAATTGACTTTCTTTTGAGGTTATGAGCAAAATATGGTTGCAGTTTCCGGAAACACAGATTCGGCACCATTGATTGGCTCCAAAGTAGCCTACTTCGGGGTCACGCGTCTGATGGATCCGTTCGGATCCAAGGTCCGACGCCAAATCAAATGCAAAGTACGTCCAGTTCGAGGTGAATCGGAGGTCCAATTGAGTGAAAAGGCACTTTACATTTCAACCACTGGCATATATGTACTGTACATGAATGCAAGTTATCTGATGCAACAGGAATATAGCATTCGATGTCCAATTCACTACTGTAATCTTAGAACAGACCTGCTCCTCAGAATCTCGGGGATGTTGAATGAGTCTGTCTTTGACCTGTTGAGTTCGGGGAGGGTTGTAGAGCATATGGTATCGCTCTCCCGAGATTGGATCAGTGGCTCGAAGTGTCAATCTCTCCAAAACTATATCATTAGGCACGTCAAGGAAGAATACCCTGCAAGAAGGTTCACGTGGTCCTCCATTGCATTCAGAAAGAATAGGTTTTGCAGGGAACAACTAATGAGCCTGGGTAGATCGTTTTCTAACATGGCTCAAAAGAAATTTATTGCAAGGATTCATGTGTGACAATTAGTCATAACTGTATTCAGGAAATGCCGCCAATCAAAACATGCACTTCTAGTGCATGGGCAAGTTGATATCGTGTAGAATTTTGGATGCAATAGCAATAATAGTTGCATTGTTTTTTGCAAAGTTTCAAATTTC